>Ga0209172_10003163_pt1 | contig 26098 bp, 25 predicted proteins | sample LarsenN4metaG_FD_184113 | JGI IMG/M metagenome (GOLD analysis project Ga0209172, IMG submission 184113) | Hot spring sediment bacterial and archeal communities from British Columbia, Canada, to study Microbial Dark Matter (Phase II) - Larsen... ... | reverse complement strand
CAAAACTAGCGTGGACCGCCACCGTGAACTGCTCGAATGGGTCGAGGTCTGTCGCAAGTTCAGCCAGCGCAGCATGGACATCTTCGCCTTTGCCAACAACCACTACGCCGGCCACGCCCCGGCGACGATTCGTCAGTTCTGGGAGCTGTGGGGCAAGAAGTGAGCCTGTCGAAACGCGACGGTGGAGCGGCGCGTCCATGAATTCGGTTGCCCGTCGTTTGATCCGCACTAGATCTAAGGAGATCCACAATGAAGAGACTCGCGCCGTGGCTAGCCACCATTTTAGTGGCGGCACTTTCGCTGCCATTATTGTCGCAGGAGCGGGAAGACCGCACCCTGCTCAGTTGGGCGCAGATGCGCGCCATCATCAACGAGGCTTCCGGCGAGCGCGCCATGCACCACGTCCTGGAACTCGTGCCGTATCCGCGCGTGCGGCCGCGCGCCGAATGGGACGGCACATTCCGAGAAAGCGAGGTCATGGCCCGCTTCGCTCGCGAGTACGGCTACTCCGGCGTCGAGATCGAAACTTTCCCGACCCAGGGCAGGAGCTGGTTCGCCTCGCAGGCCGAGCTGTGGATGGTCGAGCCGGAATCGCGCAAGCTCTACGACGTCTATGACGTTGCCATCTCCATTTCCTCGGGCAGCGAGTCGGGCGACGTCACTGCGGAACTCGTTGATGTGGGCTTTGGCGGACGCGCGGAGGACTACGCGGGCAAGGACGTGAAGGGCAAGATTGTGCTCGGCTCGGCCGGTGCGGGCGTGCTACAGCGCATGGCTATCTTCGAGCGCGACGCTGCCGGCGTTATCACGTACAACTCGGTTCGGCCAATCAGTGACATGGACCAAATCCTCTCCCAAGGGATTTCTGCCGCCGCACCACAGGGAAAGAAACCCGGCTTCGGTTGGGCGATTTCGCCGCGCATGGCTCGCGAACTGGCCATGCGCCTGCGCAACGAGAAAATCACTCTGCGCTCGGTCGTAAAATCGGATTTCGTTCCCGGCGAGATGGAAGTTGTGCACGCGATGATCCCCGGCGACGGCTCCACCCAGCAGGATGTAATGATTTCCGCGCACCTCTACGAGGGCTACATCAAGCAGGGCGCCAACGACGATGCTTCCGGCTGCGCCGTGACGCTGGAGATGGGTCGCACGCTCATCCGTCTGATCAACGAAGGCAAGCTGCCCAAGCCGAAGCGAAACATCCATTTCCTGTGGGTGCCGGAAATCAGCGGCACGCGCGCCTGGCTGCAGAAGCACGAAGACGTCAAGAAACGCCTGATAGCCGACCTGAACTTCGATATGGAAGGGCTGCACCTTTCTCGCAGCGGAAGCTTCCTCACCATGAACCGTACGCCGGATAGCTTCCCATCGTTCCTGAACGACATCGGCGCCAGCATCATGGAGTTCATCTCCTGGACGAACCGGGAGCGCGTGCAGTACCGGCACAACGGCTACCGCTTCACGCTGCCCATCGTTTCCCCCAACGGCAGCCAGGATCCCTTCGTGATGAGCGTGGACAAGCACTACGGCGCGAGCGACCACGTAGTGTACATAAGCCAGGGCATCCCCGCGGTGATCTTCTGCACCTGGCCGGACAACTGGTACCACTCTTCACAGGACACGCCGGACAAGCTGGACTCGACGCAGTTCAAGCGCGTGGCCGTGATCGGGGTGGCCGGCGCGATCGTGCTGGCCGCGGCGGACGACGAAATGGCCGCGCGGGTGGCTGCCGAATCGCTTGCCCGCGGCACCGAACGCATGGGCGCCGCGCAACGCAAGGGCATGGGCTACATCGCCGACGTGAAGGACACCTCCGCGCTCGCAAATGCTTTCAACGAAGCACGTGTTGCGGTGGGTCATCAGTCTGCGGTGGAAAAGCAGGTCGTGCGCTCCGCCGCGGTTCTGTTCACTTCGCCGGCCGAGGGGCAGAAGAAGCTTGCCGGCCTCGAAACGCTGGTCGAGCAGCGCGCCGCCGCGCTCCAGAACGAAGTGAAGGCGTTTTATCAGCTCGCGGCAGAGCAGCTCAAAGCGGCCGCCGCCGAGCCGCCGATCACCGACCTGGCCACGCAAGCCGCGAAGCTCATCCCCGAGCGCGTCGGAGGACCACAGCCTGGTTTCGGACCTCCCGCGCCGCCTCCGGGCGCTCCGCAGTTGACGCCGGAAGAGCGCGCCGCGCTGCAAGCCGCTATGCGCAAGGTCCCCACGCATATGAACAGCGAACTCAATGCGCTGCTCACGCAGAATGCCACGCGCAAGCGCACCGTGCTTGAAATCCGCGACTTCCTTTCTGGAGAGTTCGAGCCGCTGCCGCTGGAGGACCTGATGGCCAACCTGCGGGCGCAGGAAAAGCTCGGCACGCTGAAGTTGACACCGAAGCCCGAAGAGCCGAAACCCGCTCCGCCGGCAAAGAAAGCAGCGAAGCCGACAAAGAAGCCGTAGGACTGTCCCACTGGGGAGCTTTTCAATTGGAGGGGGCTGCTAACGACTCTCACATAATACAGTCACATATCTCGCACGAGTGTGGTATGCTTTGCGCATGGACACTCCAGTGCGACCGCGTCGGGATTTTGCTGCGCTCGAGGCTCGGCGGATGCAAGCCGCGCAACTGTTTGCGCGAGGCCATCGGCAGGCGGAGATTGTTCGCCGGCTCCGCGTTTCTCGCCCCACCGCTCATCGCTGGTATCAAGTCTGGCGCCGCCGGGGTGCGGCCGGCCTGCAGGGAGCCGGCCGGGCCGGGCGCAAACCCCGTCTGGATGCGCGCGCCCTGCAGCGCCTCGAAGCGGCCCTGCTGCGCGGACCGGTGGCCTGGGGCTACTCGACTCATCTGTGGACGCTGCCGCGCGTGGCGCAGGTGATCCGGAAAATCTGTCAGGTGCGCTATCATCCGCGCCATGTCGGGCGCGTGCTGCGCCGTTTGGGCTGGAGTCGGCAGCGGCCAGCGCGGCGGGCGCGCGAGAGAAACGAAGCGGCCATCCAACGCTGGGTGCGGGTTCGCTGGCCGCAGGTAAAAAAAACGCCGCGCGCATGAACGCCTGGCTGGCGTTTGTGGACGAGAGTGCCTTTTCACAGCGCCCGCCGATCCGGGCCACTTGGGCCCCACGTGGCAAAACGCCGCAGTTGATCGAGCCGTTCAACTGGAAGCGGTTGTCGGGGATCGGAGCGGTGCTGACCAAGCCCAGCGGTCAGGGCCCTCGTTGGCTGCTGGCCTTGCACCGCGGGAATGTCCGCAGCGCGCAGATTGTGCGCTTCCTGAAGGCGCTGCGCGCTCATCGTCGCCGCCCGGTGATCCTGCTGTGGGATGGTTTGCCCGCGCACCGCAGCGGAATCACCCAACAGGCCTTGCGGGAACACCGCGACTGGCTCACCGTCGAGCGGTTGCCTGCCTATGCCCCGGAACTCAATCCGGTCGAGCAGCTCTGGGCGCACCTGGATGCCACCACCTTGGCGAACACACCGGTCGAGGATCTAAATCGGCTGGGTCGCCGGGTGCGCGGCGGAGTGGCCCGGCTGCAACGCCGTCCACACATCGGACGAGGCCTCCTGCGCTATTCCTCTCTTTTTTGACTCCGTGTGTTACTCTATTGTGTGAGAGTCGTTAGGTCGCCCAAATGACCGCGGACAAGGACATCTTCGTGCGTTACTGATGGGCCCGAAGAGAGTTCCATCGCACCGTCCGAAAGCGCGAAACCCCTGTCCCACAAACGGTCAATCCGACTCCCTTGCTACGCAAACTCTCTCTCGTAACAACTTAACAAAAAAGCACTTATTTGCCATTGTCCGAAGGCAACTCACTTGCCCTCCCTCTGAGAGGGGAAGAGTACCTTTTGATCAAATTCCTGCTTTTCTTCGTACACAGGATTAGCGTCCTATCTGGACAGAGCACGGACGAAACAGAGGAGCACAGATGGCGACAAACGGGCATTCATTAATCCGGCTTGAGGGGGTGAAGATGGTCTTCTTCACGGACGAAGTGGAAACGCACGCTCTGGCAGGCGTCCACCTGGACGTCCGCCAGGGCGAGTATCTCGCCATTGCCGGCCCCTCCGGCTGCGGGAAGTCCACGCTGCTTTCGATTCTCGGCTTGCTGGATTCTCCCACTGAGGGCGAGTACATGCTGAATGGGAAGCCCGTGGCCAAGCTCGGCCTGGCGGAACGCTCGCGCATACGCAACCGCGAGATTGGTCTCATCTTCCAGGCCTTCAATCTGATTGGCGACCTGACCGTGTACGAAAACGTTGAGCTGCCGCTGACCTACCGCGGCACGCCTGCCTCGGAACGGAAAAAGGCGGTCCAGGAATCGCTCGACCGCGTGGCTCAGTTCGCGCACGTTCCCGGGCCAGGAATAATCCATCAAGACCTGCATGGCGGCCGGATCAAAGCTGGTGAGCAGCTTGTGGTAGCGCTGCGCGTCCTGCCGCAGGAAGTGCATGGCGAGCAACGCGATGTCCTCGCGCCGCTAGCGCAGTGGCGGGAGATGGATCTCGATGGTGTTCAGGCGGAACAACAGGTCCTGGCGGAAACGTCCCGCAGCCACTTCGTCCTGCAAATTGGAATTCGTGGCGGAGAGGATGCGCACGTCCACCTTGCGCGTCTGCGACGATCCCACGTGCTCCATCTCGCCGGATTCGAGCACGCGCAGCAGCTTGGCCTGCAGGCCTGGCGAGATGTTGGCAATTTCGTTGAGGAAGAGCGTCCCGCCTTCGGCCATCTCGAAAGGGCCCACTCGGTCTGTCTTGGCGTCGGTGAACGCGCCACGCACGTGGCCGAACAGCGCGCTTTCGACAACGCCTTCGGAAAGGCCTCCGACGTTGACCGTCACCATGGCCTTGCCGCCGCGGCCTGACATGGCGTGCAGCGTCTTCGCCACGACTTCCTTGCCGGTGCCGTGCTCGCCGGTGATGAGCACGTTGACGTCCGACGGGCCGTCGCACGCGAGCAGCTGCAGCACCGGCTGCATCACCGCGGATTCAGCGATAAGCATCGGCCGGCCCTCGGCGCGCAACAGGCGGTTTTCCGCTTCGAGTCGCTGGCTGCGCCGCAACGCCTGGCCGAGTTCCACTTGCGTGCGCACGACGCTGAGCAGCCGCGTGTTCTCCCAGGGCTTCTGGATGAAGTTCCGCGCGCCGCAGCGCATCGCCTCGACCGCCAGCTCGACGCTGCCCCACGCGGTCATCACGATCACCGGCAGTGCCGAATCGAGTCCTTGGATCTTCGTCAACAGGTCCAGTCCTTCTTCGCCGGAAGTTGTATCGCGCGCGTAATTCAGGTCCATCAGGAGCGCGTCGAAATCACCATTCTCGATGGCGTGCAGCAGACCGGCCGGAGAGGAGACCGTCTCAGTCTGGCAGCCTTCCCCTTCGAGCAGTAGTCGTAGCGCCTCGCGGACGTCCGGCTGATCATCCGCGATCAATATGCGTGGTGTGGATGAGTCTACCGATTTCATGGGACCGACCAGTGCGCCCCTGTCTTATCAAGACCGGCGCGATACGCTATGCTGTGTCGGCCAAGAAGGCTTCCGCGCCGGCTGCGGTGAAACGATGACGACAACTCCGAGACCAATCCGCTTTGCTCTTCTGGCCTTGCTGGTCGCCTGCTCCGTGGCTGCCGTTGCGCGTACGAGTCGCGAAAAGCCGCTCCGTCGCATCGCCTTCGGCTCCTGTGCACAACAGGACCAGCCGCAACCCATCTGGGAGAGAATCGTCGCCGCGAAGCCGGACCTGTTTCTCTTCATTGGCGATGCCGTGTATGTGAACTCTGGAGGCGAGGACCACTACGCGCGGCTTGCCGCATACGCCAAGCTTGCTGCGGTCCCCGGATTTAAAAAGCTGCGCGCGCTCTGCCCCATATTCGCCATTTGGGACGATGGTGAATTCGGCGTCAACGATGGGGGCGCCGATTTCCCTCGCCGCGACGAATTCCGCCAGGACTTTCTCGATTTCTTCGGCGAACCGAAAGACTCGCCCCGCCGCACCCGTGCCGGCCTCTATGACGCAAAACTCTTCGGACCGTCCGGCCGCCGCGTTCAAATCATCCTGCTGGACACGCGCTACAGCCGCAGCCCGCTCAAGCGCGGCAACTTCTCTGAAGACGTGGGCCGCTATGTGCCCGATCCCGACCCGGCGAAAACGATTCTCGGCGCAGAGCAGTGGATATGGTTGGAAGAACAGCTTCGAGTTCCCGCGGAGATTCGCCTGCTCGTTTCCGGCGTCCAGATCATCGCGGAGGGCCATCATTGGGAAACGTGGGCGAATCTTCCGCTGGAGCGCCAGCGGCTGTTCGAGTTGATTCGCAAAACCGGCGCCCGTGGCGTGCTCTTCCTCAGCGGCGACCGTCATCTTGCTGAACTCTCCACGATGGATGGCGGAGTTGGCTACCCGCTCTACGACCTAACCTCCAGCGGTTTGAATGTCGCCCACCACGAGAAGTGGCGTCCCCAGGAGCTCAACCGCCATCGCGTCGCGACCATGAACATCGGCGATAATTTTGGCCTCGTCGGAATCGAATGGGACCTCGCCGACCCGCGCATCTCCCTCCAAATCCGCGACGCCGATGGCGATGCTGTCATCCAGCACAAAATCCCACTCAGCCTGCTGCAGCCAGCCGGCAACGCAAAGTGATCGTCTTTGACTGTAGCCGGATCCGGTTGACGGCATCCTGCGCGGACATGTCGGAGAGAATCACGCGGTCGCCGACCTTCAGTCCGTCAAGGACCTCGATCGTGCTCACCGAGCTGCGGCCCAGCTTAACCTGCCCTCGAACAGCTTCGCTGGCGTCCTCGACCCGCTTGAACAGGCCGACCGTGCTGTGGGCCTGTCCCTGTACGGGGCGTTCGACGAAGAGCACGTCGGTGAGCCGTTCGATTTCGATGGTGCCGTCCACGCTCAAGTCTGGCACCGCGCCGGGAGGCAGCGGGCCTTCCAGCGTCACGTCCACGGTGCGCGTGCCGCTCTGCACCGATGGATCAATGCGGGACACACGTCCCGCCACCACGAAAGCCTGCTGAACGTCCGGATTACTCAGTTCCAGCGGAATCGTGCTTGGCTTCACCGACGTGCCCGGCAACACCAGCCTCCGTTCGACGCGGCCTTGCGTGACTGCCGGAATCCAGCGGATTTCCTCGGGCACAAGTATTCCCGCGCCGCGCACTTGGCGGATCATAGGCCCGCGTTTCACCGTGCCCATCCAGAGCGTGCTCTCGTCCACTGCCGGGACCGCGGCCTGCAGCCGCGAAAGCGCTACAGTCACCACCACCAGTGCGAGTACTGTAATCACGCCGTACACAATGCGGCGAACCCGCCTCTGTTTGACTGCCGACCCTCTTAGTATGTCCACTCGTGCCCCAAAGGTATCCGATCAGATAGAGGGCAGCCGCATTGCCGAAGGCAGAATTAACGCTAAGTGCTGTATTCACTGCGAATTAGATGAACATCCTCGTTGATTAATTTAGCCCACGTAATCGCTTTTGGGACGACAGTGTCGCGAAAGCGAACACCGCCGTCGCGTTAGGGTGCTTCGTCGGTTGGGCTATACGAGCAAGATCCGCCAGAGAAAGAGTGGGCCTCAGAAGTCCAGCGCCGCACCGAAGCGGGACGGGCGAGTCCCGAACTGGATTCTGAAAGGAACGGCGTTCCTGGAGCAATACTCCAGATGGAAGCAAAACTCTATGTATCTACTGATTAGAAGCTAGTGAACGAACGGAATCGTGGTAACTAGCTTGCTAATGGACTCTCCAGGGGGCACGCTTCACAGCGATTTGCCCTTTTTGGTGTGCGGGGGGGAAGGGGCCTGCGCACCTGATGGGGCAGGTCGCTCCCACCTGCCTCTGAGAGGGAAGCTAGGATGGATGACCCCAGGTCCGGCTCGCCTAGGCCGGCACCGAGAAGCGTGCTCCGGGGGCTCCTGTTCCCAGGCAGGAGCCCCACTTCATTTTCGCCCGACCTGTTTAAGCGGCAAATGGATCCACCCTCCGCTTGACCGGTATCCGGGCTTGCCACAGAGCGTGCGTCACCTGCGTTTCCTTCAGCCGCGACGCATCGTATTCGAACGTCAGGAGCTTCGTCGCCTGGTCGAAGCGAAACCGCCGCAACCCATAGGTGTTCGCGAAGCCTCCCAGGCGTCGCAACTGCTCCGGGGTCAGGGACGATTGCAATTCGTAGGTGATTTCCAGCAGCGTCATGCGCTGGATTATAACAGAGCAGAAATCGCTCGTTGGCCCGGCGGGGGAACGCGTGCTGCCCTTCCGCAGCGGGCTTCTACAGCTGAACTTTTCGCAGGCGAAGCGCGTTTGTAATCACGCTGACCGAGCTGAAAGTCATCGCGGCACTCGCAATCACCGGACTGAGCAGCAAGCCGAAGAAAGGATAGAGCAAACCCGCAGCGATCGGCACACCGAGCAAGTTGTACACGAATGCGAAGAACAGATTCTGGCGGATATTGCGCATCGTGGCATGGCTCAGACGGCGCGCGCGTACAATCCCGCGCAGGTCGCCTTTCACCAGCGTAATGCCCGCGCTTTCGATCGCCACGTCGGTGCCGGTGCCCATCGCGATTCCCACATCGCCCTGCGCGAGCGCAGGAGCATCGTTGATACCGTCGCCGGCCATGGCCACCACACGCCCTTCGGACTGGAGACGTTTTACAACGGCGGCCTTCTTGTCTGGCAGGACGCCTGCTTCCAGTTCGTCGATCCCCAGCTTTCTCGCGATCGCGCTGGCGGTTGTGGCGTTGTCGCCTGTCAGCATCACGACGCGCACACCCGCAGCGCGGAGCTTTTGGATGGCTTCCGGTGTGGAACTCTTGATCGGATCGGAAACGCCAATCAGGCCGGCGGCTTTGCCGTCCACGGCGGCGAACAACACTGAATGACCCTCGCGCTGCAAAGTTTCGCTGCTGTCTGCGGATGCGGAGATGGCGATGCCCATTTCTTCCATCAAGCGGCGATTTCCCAGAACCACTGTGCGGCCGGCCACACTTCCCGTTACGCCGCGTCCCGTGAGAGAACGAAAAGCCCGCGGTTCGACGAGGGAGAGACCTCTTTTCTGCGCGGCAGCAACAATGGCAGCGGCCAGCGGATGTTCGCTGCCGCGTTCCAGGCTAGCGGCCAGGCGGAGCAATTCGGACTCCGACATGCCGTTGTGCGAAACCACTTCCGTCACGCGCGGAGTACCTTCGGTGAGCGTGCCCGTCTTGTCCACCACGAGCGTGTCCACCTTTTCGAGTATTTCGAGCGCTTCTGCATTCTTGATCAGAACGCCGGCGGTGGCGCCGCGTCCGGTGCCGACCATGATGGACATTGGTGTGGCCAGCCCCAGCGCGCAGGGACACGCGATGATCAGGACCGCCACCGCATTCACAATGGCGTGAGCCATGCGCGGCTCCGGACCCCACATTGCCCACACCATGAACGACAGGATCGCAACCAACACCACGGCCGGCACGAACCAACCCGAAACCACGTCGGCAAGCCGCTGAATCGGCGCGCGGCTCCGCTGCGCTTCGCTCACCATCTGCACGATGCGCGCGAGCAGCGTATCGCGGCCGACACGATCGGCTCGCAACACGAAACTGCCGGTGCCATTCACGGTCCCGCCGATCACTTTGCTGCCGGCGGATTTCTCCACCGGAATGGGCTCCCCGGTGACCATGGATTCGTCCACGGAGCTCGTGCCCTCGATCACCACCCCGTCCACGGGGACTTTTTCGCCGGGCCGAACGCGCAGTCGGTCGCCGGGCATGACCTGTTCGAGCGGGACGTCTGCTTCGCTGCCATCACGCAGCACACGCGCCGTCTTAGGCGCGAGTCCGAGCAACGCGCGAATGGCGCTGCTGGTGCGGTTCCGCGCGCGCAGTTCAAGCACCTGACCCAACAGGACCAGCGCGACAATCACTGCCGCCGCCTCGAAATAGACGGCCACTTCGTCGTTCCTGCGGAACGAAGCAGGGAAGAGCCCGGGGAAAATCGCCGCGATTGCACTGTACACATACGCGGTTCCCGTGCCCATCGCGATCAGCGTAAACATGTTCAGGTTGCGGTTGACAATCGAGGCCCAGCCGCGCGTGAAGAACGGCCAGCCGCCCCAGAGCACAACGGGCGTGGCCAGCGCGAGTTGGATCCACGTGAACGCCCGATGCGAGATCCAGCCCATCAGTGGCATGCCCGGCAGATGCTCCGCCATCACGAGCAGCATCAACGGCAGACTCAGCGCGGCGGAAATCCAGAAGCGGCGCGTCATGTCGACGAGTTCGAGATTCGGAGCTTCCTCAACGGCGACGCTGCACGCCTCCAGGGCCATACCGCAGATGGGGCATGCTCCCGGCGAGTCGCGAACGATTTCCGGATGCATCGGGCAGGTGTACTCAATGCGCGTCGTTGGCGCCGCCACAACCTTTGGCTCCAGCGCCATGCCGCACTTCGGACACGTGCCGGGCCCGCGCTGCTCGACCTCGGGGTCCATGGGGCAGGTGTAGATTTCGCCGGCAGTGGTGGGCGGCCTTTTGAACGTTGGTGCGGCCTTCACCGATGCAGCGGGCTGAATGCCGCCAATCATCACCATACCGCTCGGCCTGGGCATCTGCCCGGGCACACTGACGGCGAGATACTTCGCAGGCTCCACGCGAAACTTTTCCGCGCAGTGCCTGGCACAGAAGTAGTACTTCTTGCCTTCGTGTTCGAGCGAAGCCGCGGCGTTTTCTGTATCCACCGTCATTCCACAAACGGGGTCCGTTGTTTTCATTGTGAATGCTCCGATCCTTGCGGTTCAGCGTGAGTAGCGATAGATGAGGTTGAGCAGCTCGTCGTACATCGCTTCGGCTTCTGGTCGTGAGCCTTTGCGCAGCGCTTGCGTGACGCAATGACTCAAGTGGTTGCGCATCAGCGCGCGTCCCACAGAGCGCAGAGCTTCTTGCACCGACGCGATTTGCACCAGGATATCTGCACAGTAGCGGTCGCCCGCAACCATTTTCTGCAAGCCGCGCACTTGGCCTTCGATGCGGCGCAAGCGTTTCAAGTTCGACGCGCGAATCTGGGGGTCCACCGCCACGGCCTTGCGGCCGCTGGCATGCGAGCTACACCCGCAAGCAGCCGTCTTGTCTTTGCGCTTTCCAGGCATTGCAACGCCCCCTTTCGACTGCTCCGGGCCCGGGTCCCAGCATACCCCTCCCCCCTATATGAATCCAGTCCATTAGATGCTCCTATGGCGTCGCGGATGCATCCGCCAGGTGCGAACAACCACTCGTTGGCCTCTCGTCCCCATGAAAAGCTTGACCTGTGTCATGCGCCAGCCGGGGGTTGCCGCTTTCGCGACACGCTATTGTGTTTATTCTTTTGGGCGGCAATCCGCGCCGTACGCTGTTTGTTTGGGGGTAGAAGGGCACCTGCCATGGCCACCAGCAAAACTCGCTTCGACACCCGCGACAGCTCGGCTCCAACGCATCCCCGCGTGGAGCGCCGTTGTGGGAACCGCTACAGTCTGCAATTCAGGATCCTCGTGCAGCCTTCCGCATTCCTTCCGGACGACTTCGAAGAGGTGTGCACGACTGTAAATGTTGCGCGGGACGGGCTCTACTTTCTTTCCAGAAGCGGGTCGTACCGGCGAGGGATGCAATTGATTGTGATCTGGCCGCACTCGACTTTGCCAGAAGGCCCAAGGTTTGAAAACATCGGCAAGGTGCTGCGTGTGGATCCTTTCACAAATAGCCTCCGCGGCGTGGCTGTCCAACTGGTGCAACCCATCCTGTCCTGAGCCGCGCTTGAGGTTTTTGCCCTCCCGTTGACTTCCTTCTTCGTGCCACCTACGATGGCCGCGGCATGGAAAACGCGGGACCCAAGCGCATCACGCGATGGGCCATTGTCCTCGCGGCGGGCCTGATCATCCTCCTGATTCCCCGTCCAGAAGGGGTCACGCCGCAGGGCTGGCGCTTGCTGGCCATCTTTGTCAGCACGGTGGTGGGCCTGATCACCCAGCCGCTGCCAATGGGTGCGGTGACAATCGTGGGAATCACGGTCGCCGCAGTCACCAAGACAGTCACCCCTGAATTCGCGCTCTCTGCCTTCTCCGACCGGGTGATCTGGCTGATCGTGTCGGCATTTCTGTTTGCGCGCGTGGTCGTGCAGACAGGGCTCGGCCGCCGCATTGCATTCACATTCGTGCGCTGGTTTGGCTCGAGCGCGCTGCGCCTGGGCTATGCCCTGGCGGGCGCGGACCTGGTTGTCTCGCCATTTATACCGTCAGACACGGCCCGCGCCGGGGGCATCATTTTCCCCATCGCGCGCAGCTTGGCGGAAAGCTACGACTCGCATCCCGGCCCGACGGCGCAGCGCTTGGGCGCCTACCTGATGCAGTGCGCCTATCACATCGGGTGCACGACTGCTGCCATCTTCCTGACCAGCATGGCGGCGAATCCGTTCGCGGCAAAGCTGGCCAAGGAAAACGCCGGCGTGGACATCACATGGGGCACGTGGGCTCTGGCTTCCTGCGTGCCTGCGGCGATCTCAGTGGGAGTCTTGCCGTGGTTGATTCACCGGCTCGACCCGCCCGAACTGCAGCACACGCCAGAAGCGCGCCTCCTGGCAGAGAGAGAACTTCGATCTATCGGTCCTATGAAGCGACGCGAGCGGGTGCTTGTCTTTGTCTTGGTGGCCGTGATCGCCGGTTGGATTTCACAGGGCTGGCACGGCCTGCATCCGGCAATCATCGCGTTCGCAGGAATTTCGCTGCTGGTGATCACCGGCGTTATTGCCTGGGACGACGTGGTCGGCGAGCAGCGCGCTTGGGATGCGCTGATCTGGTTCGGCGGGCTGATCATGATGGCCACTGGTCTGAATCAGTTCGGCGTGATCAAGGCGTTCACCAATGGGCTGGCTTCGGGCCTGCGCGGTTGGACGCCGATGGCCGCGCTGGTGGTTCTGGTGCTTGCCTATACCTACGTCCACTACGGCTTTGCGTCCATGACGGCACACATCACTGCGCTCTATCCGGCCTTTTTACTCCTTGCCGTCGCGAATGGTGCGCCGCCGCTGGTGACGGCGCTGGCGCTGGCGTTTTTCTCCAACCTCAATGCCTCGCTTACGCACTACGGCACCGGTCCTGCGCCGATCTTTTTCGGCTCCGGTTACGTCGGGCAGGTCACCTGGTGGCGCGTCGGCTTTGTCGTTGTACTGTTCAATCTGGCCGTCTGGTTGGGCCTCGGTCTTCTCTGGTGGCGCCTGATCGGTCTCTGGTAGCACAGCCACTCCTGGCCGAGCGTTTTTCTAGCGTGAGCGTATAGACAAATATGCTCGTGCTTCTCGGCTTCTGAAGTTCGCCTCTTCCCGGCAAACCAATGACCCTTGCTGTCGTCTAAGTGGTTGGCGATTGAGTGTTCCCGCTGCGGGGATGAGACCGGATGTGCGCAAGGGAACAATTCCTGTGAGGCTGCGTATATCCAGTTAGGAACCGAGACCGTGGGGTGGAGGGGTGCAGCACCATGGCAAATAATGGAAAGAACGGGAGGAAGCGCCGTCGCTGGATTTTGTTCGGCGTGATAACGGTCGTGGTGGTGGCCGTTGTGGCTGGCGGGGCAGTTGTCCTGCAGCCGAGCAAAGAGATTGACCCGTCCAAGCTGGCCGCCGTCGAAAGGGGCGATATCGCCCGCTCCGTTGTTGCGACGGGGAAGATCCAGCCGCTGGTAAAGGTGGAGATCAAGTCGAAGGCCAGCGGAATCGTGAAGAGACTCTACGTGGATTACGGCGAGACAGTGAAGCAGGGCCAACTGCTCTGCGAACTGGACAAGGAAGAATTGCAAGCCCGTGTTCGCGAAGCCAGGGCCACGCTCCAGGCTACCCAGGCCGCGGAGGAGGCCGCCAAGGCCGCGCTCGAACGTAATCAGGTGGAGGCTGAAGGGCCCGACGTGCCCTTCCTGAAAAAGAATATGGAGCGCGCCCAGGATCTCTACAAAGACGGCTTGATTGCGAAGTCGGCGGTGGAAGACGCAGAGAAAGCTTACCAGCTCGTCTTGAACAGGCAGACTGCGGCGTTGCGCAGCGTCGCGCTGACGCGCGCCGAAGTAGCCCGCGCCACCGCGCAGGTCGCGCAGGCGCAGGCCGCGCTGGACCGCGCAGAGGAAGACTTGCGCAATTCGACGATCGTAAGTCCCATGGACGGTTTGGTGCTCTCGCGCGACGTCCAGGTCGGCGACGCCGTGAGCTCCATCCTCGTCAACGGCTCGCAGGCCACGCTGGTCATGACGCTGGGCGACGTGAGCGAAGTGTACGTGCTGGGCAAAGTGGACGAAGCCGATATCGGCAAAGTCTATCTCGACCAGCCCGCGCGCATCACCGTGGAGTCCTTCAAGGACAAGAAGTTCGAAGGAAAAGTGACCAAGATCTCCCCGCTCGGCAAGGAAAAGGACAACGTCACCACGTTCGAAGTGCGCGTTTCCATCCTGAATCCTGGCGGCCAACTCAAGGCCAATATGAGCGCCAACGCCGAAATCATCCTTGAGGAAAAGAAGGGGGTTCTGCTGATCCCCGAAGCCGCGGTGATTTACGACAAGGACCGCAGCGCCTCGATTGAGATTCCTGATCCAAAGGCAGATAAGGGCAAAGCGAAGAAATCGGTGAAACTGGGCATCTCCAACGGGGTGAAGACCGAACTCATCGCCGGGCTGAACGAAGGACAGAAAGTTGTTCTTCAATAGGCTGGTCGCCCGGGTGGGGAGACGATGACGGGGTTTCGGAATCGTTCCCCGGCTTGCTGATTAGTGATTGCCTTTCGCTGACAACTGGGACATGGTATTCAGAGACCTGCTCGCCGACACGCTCCGCACGCTCTTGGCCCACAAGCTGCGCACGTTTCTGACCATGTTCGGCATCGCCTGGGGCATTATCTCCATCACCTTGATGACGGGAGCGGGCGAAGGACTCCGCGTGGGCCAGGAGAAAGTCGCCGCAGACTTCGGCAAGGACATCATGATCATTTTTGCCGGGCGCACCAGCATGCAAGCTGGCGGAGTTCGCGCCGGGCGGCGGCTGTGGTGGAACCATACCGACCATGTCTTTGTGCAGGAGCAGTCGCCCGCGTGCCGCTACGTCCTGCCGGAGCTGGGCAACAGCGCCGGGGTGCGCAGCCGTTTCAATAGCGGCAACCTGCTCATCACCGGCTCGCTGCCTCCGTTTCAGGAAATCCGCAGCATCTACATCGGCGAGGGCCGCTTTTACAACTGGGAAGACGAGCGCGAAGCCCGCGCCGTGGCCGTGTTGGGCAGCGAGGTGACAAAGCAGCTCTTCGGCACGCGCGAGGCGCTGGGCGAGACTGTTCATATCGGCGGCGTGCCCTATCAAGTCATCGGCGTGATGCGCTTCAAGGAGCAGGACTCCAGTTACGACGGTCGTGATATCAACAAGATTTTCATCCCCTTCAGCCGCATCATCCGCGATTTTCCGAACGGGCCGCCCGCTCCGGCTACCAGCGTGGATCGTCTCATCGCTGTGCCCAAGTCCTTCGCGGAGCACGAAGCCTGCAAGGTCCAGGTGCGCCGCGCGCTTGCCCGCGTTTACAACTTCGACCCCCGCGACGAAGAAGCCGCCAGCATCTGGGACACGGTCGAGAACGCCAAGGCGTTTCGCCAGATGACGGATGGCATGAAGTATTTCCTTGGAGCCGTGGGCGTTACTTCGCTCTTCCTCGGCGGCATCGGGGTGATGAACGTGATGCTGGTGGCGGTGCGCGAACGCACCCGCGAGATCGGTGTGCGCAAGGCCGTCGGCGCCACGCGCCGCGCCATCGTCCTTCAGTTTTTCTTTGAGACGCTGATTGTTGTCTTCCTGAGCGGCGCGGTGGGCATAGGCATTGGCTGGGGTTTCTGCGCACTGGTGAATCTGCTGCCCATGCCGCAGTATTTTGCCGGTCTGCTGCCCACTTGGGAGTCCGCCCTATTCTCCTTTTTGTTGCTGGGCACGATCGCGCTGCTCTCGGCACTCTACCCGGCTAGCCGCGCCGCTGCGGTGGATCCAATCGAAGCGCTGCGCTACGAACCGGGAAGCTGAGGTGGCAGCAGATGATTGAAATGCATACGGAAATTCTTCGCGAAAGCTGGCATTCATTGCGGCGCCATCCGCTGCGCAGCTTTCTCACCATGCTGGGCATCATCTGGGGCATCGTGGCGGTGACGATGCTGATTGCCTACGGCTCGAGCTTTCGTTTCCTACTCGTGACCGCCTTCAATAATTTCGGCAAGAACGCCATCATCGTCTGGCCCGGCCAGACCAGCGAGCAGGCCGGCGGCGAACGCGCCGGCAAGCGCGTCCGCTTCGAAATGGCCGATGTGGAGCAGATTCGCGCGGAAGCCAGCCTGGTGAAGGACATTTCGCCGGAGACGGTTCGTTGGTGGCCCATCACCTATAACGAACGGCTCCAGAACACGGCCATCCGCGGCGTCTATCCCAATTACGGCGAGATGCGTAACCAGGTGCCCAGCGAAGGCCGCTGGATTTCCGCCGAGGACATCCAGGAGCGCCGCCGCGTCGTCTTCCTCGGCGGATGCCTGCGCGAGAAGCTCTTCAGCGGGCAGCCGGCGGTCGGCGAAACCGTGCGCATCAACAATGTCCGCTTCACGGTGATCGGCACGATGGACCGCAAGCTGAATTTCAGTTGTTACTTCACCTGCGACGACGAATGCGCCTGGATTCCCTACACGGCTGCCGGCGACGTCTGGGATACGCGCTACGCCAGCGTGCTGGTGTTCACGCCCGTGGCGCCGCAGTTTGAGAAGAAGGCCATCGAGCAGGTGCGCTTCACGCTGGCCAAGCGCCAGCGGTTTTCGCCCTTCGACACGCGCGCCATTCAGGCCTTGGGCCGCGAAGAATTCCGCCCCATCATTGACGGCATCACCATCGGCTTGCAGGTGCTGTTGCTGTTCATCGGGGCGCTGACGCTGGGCATCGGCGGCGTGGGCGTGATGAACATCATGCTGGTTACTGTGGACGAACGGGTCCGCGAGATCGGCCTGCGCCGGGCCGTCGGCGCGCGCCGCCGGCACATCCGTGCGCAGTTCATGGCCGAGGCCACGGTGCTGACCATGATGGGAGGCGTGATCGGTATCCTGATTTCGCAGGTGTTGGCCATGAGCATCGGCACCATCCCGCTGCTCGGGCCGCTGTTTGAAGACGAGTCCGGCCGCGCCGATATTCACCTCCGCGTTTCCTGGTCCACGATGCTGCTGGCCACCTGGGTGCTGATTTTCGTGGGCACGATCAGCGGGCTCGTGCCCGCAATGAAAGCCTCGCGTCTCGACCCGGTCGAAGCACTCCGCTACGAATGAGAGCTGTGAGGCTGAAGATGAGAAGAAGCTTCAGCGCCGGCCGATGTTCGCGGGCCGCTTGCACTCCTGAACTCCATGCCTGCTTTGCCCTTCTGATAACAGATGCGCTTAAACCAGATCCCGCTCGAAGTGGTTGGCCTGCTATCCCTGGTCGGCAAGGAAGGAAACTCCGGCACCAACGTGCGGTTGTTCATCCCGCTGGAGACGATGCGCCGCTACTTTCGGCACTGGCGAGCCGGCACCTATCTGGATGCGATCTCCTTCATGATGGCACAGCCGGTGAACGCGGACCTGCACAAGGCGGCCGTCGCGCAGATCCGCGAGCTGCTCGGCCGGCGGCACGGCTTCGCGCTGGACGATCCCTCCGCACTCGACTACCGGGACACGATTGAGAACTAGCGCCTGGTAAACAAAATCTTCGACGCGATGGACCTGTTCCTGGGCAGCGTGGAGATTGTGACGCTGGTGCTGGGAGCCATCGGCGTAATGAACATCATGCTCGTGTCGGTGAGCGAGCGCACGCATGAGATCGGCGTGCGCAAGGCGCTGGGCGCCACGCACCGCGACATTCTGCTGCAGTTCCTGCTCGAAGGCCTGGCCCTGGCAGTTGTCAGCGGCGGCCTCAGGCTGGCCTTCGGTTTTGGAATTTCCCAGTCACTCTAAGGACCAATCTTCCGGAAGGTTTCGCTCCCCCGACCGTCACCTGGTGACTGGGGTTCCTGGCGGTTGCAGTGCTGACCGTCGTGGCGCTCGGCGCGACGCTGATCCCCGCGCGTCGTGCCGCCCTGCTGCCGCCCGCGGAAGCGGTTCGCTATGAAGTGTGAAATCAGAAGTCGAGAGGGCTGATCCGCCCATGAGCATTCTGCCGGACATCTGCGCGGAAGCCTGGAAGTCGCTCCGCTTCCACGCCCGGCGCTCCATTCTGACCATGCTCGGCATCGCCTGGGGTATCGCCACGGTGGTGATGTTGCTGGCCTACGGGACGGGCCTCGAAAGAGGAGTGCGCACCGCTTTCGAGTCCTTCGGCACAAACCTGATCCTGGTCTTCCCCGGCCGCACCTCGCAGCAGAGTGGAGGCGAGAAAGCCGGGAAGTGGATTCGCCTCCAGCGCGAAGACGTGGAATTCCTGCTGTCGAACATCCCCCAGATCCGGGAGGCCACGCCGGAAGTGAGCGGCAACTGGCGTATCGCCTACGGTGCGCGGTTCCAGGAATTCGACGTGAGCGGCGTCTATCCTGTGTACCGCCGCATGCGCCGAATGGGCGTGGAAGAAGGACGCTGGATCAGCGCGGCGGACGAGGCTGAGCACGCTCGCATTGCCGTAATTGGCTATGAAGTGCGCAAGCGGCTTTTCTCCAGGCGCCCCGCAGTCGGCGAGGAAATGCGCATCGGCGGAATCAGCTTTATCGTGGCCGGCGTGCCGGCGAAGAAAATCCAGGACAACGACTCGCCGGACAACCGTCGCGTCTTCGTGCCCTTCAGCACCATGGGCTGCTGTGCAATACGCGCTTCATCAGCTCCATCGTGGTGGTCGCGGAAAGTCCGGAAATGCACGTGCAAGTGGTGCGCCAGATCCGCGCGCGGCTGGGTGAGCGTCTGGGCTTTCAACCCGCAGACCGCCGCGCCCTCGGCATCTGGGACATCATGCAGAGGATGGAAGAAGTCCACATTATCACCGGCTCGCTCAAGGTGATGCTCGCCTTTATCGGCGCGCTGACGCTGGCCATCGGCGGCGTCGGCGTGATGAACATCACGCTCGTCAGCGTGATGCAGCGCACCCGCCAGATGGGGACACAGAAATCGCTGTGCGCGCGCCGCCACATCCTGCCCCAGTTCCTCGCCGAGGCCCTGCTGATCACCTTCGTTGGCGGCGCGCTGGGCATGCTGCTGGCCTATACAGTGTCGGCCGTGCTGCCCTCGCTGCCACTTTGGAGCGCCATCTACGGCGACGAATTCACGGAAAACGATATCGTCCTCAGCGTCTCTTGGCAGACGCTCTTCACCTCGACCGCCATCCTCACCGTCGTCGGCCTCATCAGCGGACTCGTCCCTGCCATCCGCGCTGCGCGCCTCGATCCTGTGGAAGCACTGCGGTACGAATAACGTCGGATGCAAAGAGATCTACTGCGCTAGAAGCTGCTTCAGGTACGCTACCGTCTCCGGCCGGTCCCATTGCTGCGGGCCGATCACCTTCCGTGCGATGCGGCCCGCGCGGTCAACAATGTAGGTTTCCGGGTACATGAAGGTGCCGTAGGATGTGGGAATCTTTTTGGAAGGGTCGCGATAGGTGGGGAAGGCAATCTGGTGATCCAGAAGGAACTTCTGATACTTCTCGGCGTCATCGTCCACGCTGATGCCCAGCACCATTCCGCCACTGGCGGCAATCTCCTGGTGCAGGCGGTTCAAGGCCGGCATCTCCTCGACGCACGGCGGACACCACGTGGCCCAGAAGTTCAGCACGACAACTTTGCCGCGCAGATCGGACAACCGAGTGCTCCTGCCGGCCAATTCGAAGGAAAAATCCTCGGCCTTGCTGCCCACAATGCTGCGCTCGCCCTGCCGCGTGCTCGGGCTTGCAATCAGCAGCAGCAGCGCGGCCGCGGCTGCGAGTGCCAATCCGCTGAGGAGTTTTCTCTTCAAGATTCCGCCTTCGCATCCTTATAATAGCGTGTTGAGCGAAACGGCGCGAGTCCCTCAGGTTGCTTGCCTATCCGTCACAATGCCGCACGCTGCACCCATTTCCGCGGTCGTGCCAGCCCGCAACGAGGAGGCGAATATCGCCCGCGCGGTGGAGTCGCTCGCGGCCCAGCCGGAAGTGGCAGAAATCATCGTCGTAAATGACCAGTCCACCGATCGCACCGGCGCTATTCTCAACAACCTCTCCGCGCGCATTCCTCGCTTGAGCATTGTGCAGGGAGAAGCGCTGCCGGCTGGCTGGACGGGAAAGAACTTCGCACTTTCCCGCGGTGTGGCGCAGGCGCACGGCGAATGGCTGCTCTTTACTGATGCCGACGTCGAGCACCTGCCGGGTTCTGCCAGCCGGGCGCTCGCGGAAGCATCGCAATGGGGTGCCGCACTTGTCTCGTTTTCCCCAGAGCAGGAAACCCGCTCTTGGTGGGAACGCGCGTTGATCCCCTTTATCTTCTGCCGTCTCGCGGCGCACTTTTCCTACGCGCACGTGAGCGATCCCGGTTGCGCGGATGCCGCCGCGAACGGGCAGTACCTGCTCATCCGGCGCGATGTATACGACAGCATCGGCGGCCACAAAGCCGTGCGCGGCGAAGTCGTGGAAGACGTTGCGTTGGCTCGGCACGTCAAGCGGGCAGGCCATCGCGTCTTTTTTGCCATGGGGCAAGGAATCGCCCGCACGCGGATGTACCGTTCATTCGGTGCGATGTGGGAAGGCTGGACAAAGAACCTCTACCCACTGATCGGTGCCCGGCCTGGGCAAGCGCTCCGCGAGTCGCTGCTGGTCATTCCGTGGCTTCCGGCATTGCTCCTGGCGGGAGGGCTCGTTCACCGCTATTTCGGGTATTTGGGCGTGGCGCTTCTGATACTGAGACACTTTGTTTACGGACTTGAGTTGCGGCGGAATCGCTATTCGGTTTCGCGCATCATATACTATTTACCGGCCGCACTTTCGTATTCAGCCGCCCTGCTGTTCTCCGCCTGGCGCCATTCGCGCGGCAGCGTTTCGTGGAAGGGCAGGGAAGTGTCCGTGGGAGTTCGATGATCTACCTGACGCGAAAAATTGAATTCTCAGCCTCCCACTACTACCACAACCCGGCGTGGTCGGAGGAGGAAAACCGCCGCGTCTTCGGCAAGTGCGCGAACCTTAATAGTCATGGTCACAACTATGTGTTGGAAGTTACTGTCGGGGGCACGCCGGACCCGGTGACCGGAATGGTGCTGGACCTGAAGGAGCTGAAGGAAATCCTCGAGCGCGAGATCATGGAGCGGATGGATCACCGCCACCTGAACCGCGAAGTGCCAGAGCTGAAGGGCAAGGTGCCAACCACGGAAAACCTCGCCGCCACGATCTGGGACCTGCTCCAGCCGAAGATTACGCGGGGAAGGCTCCACCGCATCCGGCTCTACGAGACGCCCGATTTGTTTGTGGATTGCTACGGAGACGGCCGATGAAGCTGCACCTGACCCGGCGTTACTCGTTCGCCGCCGCGCACCGCCTGCACAGCCCGCAGCTCAGCGACGTGGAAAACCGTCGCGTCTACGGTAAGTGCGACAACCCCTTCGGCCACGGACACAACTACGCCCTAGAAGTGACCGTATCCGGACCTGTGGACCCTGCTACGGGCATGATTGCCAACCTTGCGCAGCTCGATGCCTTCGTCCATCGCGAGGTGATCGAGGTGTTCGACCACAAGAACCTGAATGAAGAGATCCCGGCGTTTCGTGCTGCCGTACCGACCACCGAAAACCTGTGCCGGGAGATTTTCAGCCGCCTGCGCCCTTTCCCCTCGGCGCGGCTGGAGCGCGTGCGCATCGAGGAGACCGGGCTGAACAGTTTCGAGTACGCTGGAGAGGACCTGGGGAGCTGACTATGACCAAAAAGGCTGAGGAAATTCTGCTCGCCGAGCCGAGAATTGACGCCGGCCAGGAGACCATTGCAGAGCTGATGCGCAAGATTCTCATCCGGCTCGGAGAAGATCCAGAGCGCGAGGGGCTGAAGGGCACGCCCGCACGTTATGAAAAGGCGCTGCGCTTTCTGACTGGCGGCTACGGGCAGGACCCGAGCAAGATCCTGAATGGCGCCATGTTCAGTGTGTGCTACGACGAGATGGTGGTGGTGAAGGACATCGAGCTGTTCAGCCTGTGTGAGCATCACCTGCTGCCGTTCTTCGGCAAGTGCCACGTCGCCTACATCCCGAGCCAGAAGGTCGTGGGGCTGAGCAAGATCGCCCGGCTGGTGAACATGTACGCGAGGCGGTTGCAGATTCAGGAGCGGCTGACCAGCCAGATTGCTAAGGCCATTCAGCAGCACCTCAGCCCGGAAGGCGTCGGCGTGGTGATCGAGGCGCGGCATCTGTGCATGGTCATGCGGGGCGTGGAGAAACAGCATTCGCAGGCCGTCACCAGCGCCATGCTGGGCTGCTTCCGCGACTCCCGGCAGACCCGCGACGAGTTCCTCTCGCTCATCCATTCGTGCAAATCCTGATGGTTCGCTTCGTCTTCGCGCAAGGCTTGGGCCGTCTTCTTCCATCCCTTAGCACCGGCGCTCTTCCGGGGCTGTTTTGAGGCAGTGCCACAATTCCTTTACATTGATTTTCACCCTGTGGTATTCTTTTGAACGTCGAAGAGAAGACGAAGAAGCGTAGAGTAGGGCGCGACATAGTCCGTTGAGGGGGGCGGCTCTTGAAAGACCCAAAGTCTATGTTGATCGAGCAATACCGGCAGCACGTGAAGGACACGGGTTCGCCGGAAGTGCAAATCGCTCTTTTGAGCGAACGAATCAACTACCTGACCGGTCACCTCAAGGCTCACGTCAAGGACCACGCCTCGCGGCGCGGGTTGATCATGATGGTCAACAAGCGGCGTCGGCTGCTGGACTATTTGAACCGTCGCGACCCGGATCGGTATCGCGAGATTGTTGAACGCCTCAGCTTGCGCAAGTAGTTCGGAAGCCTCGCCGGCTTCCGGGCGAGCCCGTCAACACAGCGGACATCGGCCACGCGTCCCGGTATCTCTGCGGCACTGTGCGATTGTGCACAGGCCGCTTTTTTGCTAATACCGGAGCGTCGCGACCCTCTCCACGCCTTCGCTCTCTTCCCAACGAGAATCGTCACTTGAACAGAGCCGGCAGGTTGCCGGCGCTGCGATTCTCGAATCTGAATAGTCCGCCTGTGGCGGACGGAGGTAACACACGTTATGCCACATCTAGTGAAAGCCCAAGTGGGGGGGCGTGAACTCACCCTCGAAATGGGCAAGATTGCCCGTCAGGCCAACGGCGCCGTTGTGGCGCGTTATGGCGATACTGTCGTTCTTGTGGCCGCCTGTATGGACACAAAGCCCAATGAAAAGGATTTCCTGCCCCTGACCGTGGACTACCGCGAGTACACCTATTCCGCGGGGAAAATTCCCGGTGGCTTCTTCAAGCGCGAAGGGCGCCCGTCGGAGCGCGAGATCCTCGTTTCCCGCATGATTGATAGGCCGCTTCGCCCGCTCTTCCCGGAGTCCTGGCGCAACGAAACGCAGGTGATGGCCCTGGTGCTTTCCGCCGACAGCGAGAATGATCCCGATGTCATCGCCATCACCGGCGCTTCGGCTGCCTGCTACGCCTCGGACTTGCCGTTCGAGCATCCCGTCGCAGCCGTCCGCGTCGGCCTGGTCAACGGCCAGCTCGTCGCCAATCCCACCGTGGCCGACCAGAAGATCAGCCTGCTGAATATCGTCGTGGTGGGCACCGAGGAGGCCATCGTCATGGTGGAAGCTGGCGCCAGCGAAGTCTCCGAAGACACTGTCGCCGACGCGCTCCAGTTTGGGCACAGTGAAATCAAGAAGATCATTGCCGCCATTAAGGAACTCCATGGGCTGGTGAACCCCAAGAAAATCGCGGTCGCGCCGCTGCCCTTCGACGAAACGCTCTACAAGCAGATTGAGCAGCAGTGCGGCGAACGGCTTCATGACGCTCTGGACACCGCCAAGCACCCCAAGAAGGAAAGCTACGGCCTGGTGGACGCGCTGAAGAAGGAGATCCTGGAGGCTATCCCCGAGGAAGAAGAGGAGCGCCGGAAGCTTGCCGAGCGCGCCTTCGAGCGTCTCCGCGAGCGTTACTTCCGCGACGACATACTCCTGCGCCACCGCCGCCCCGACGCGCGCGCCTTCGACCAGATCCGCACCATCAACTGCGAGGTGGGCCTGCTCCCGCGCGTGCACGGCTCCGCGCTATTCACCCGCGGTGAGACACAGTCGCTGGGCACCGTCACGCTGGGCACCAAGGAAGATAAGCAGCGCCTAGATCTCCTTTTCGAGGAAGAAACGTTCAAACGCTTCATGCTGCACTACAACTTCCCGCCGTTCAGCGTCGGCGAGGTGAAATTCGTCCGCGGGCCGGGGCGTCGCGAAATCGGCCACGGCGCACTCGCCGAGCGGGCGCTGCTGCCCCTGCTTCCTTCCGAGGAGGAATTTCCGTACGCGATCCGTATCGTCTCCGACATTCTGGAGTCGAACGGTTCTTCCTCCATGGCCACCGTTTGCAGCGGTTCGTTGGCGCTGATGGACGCTGGCGTGCCCATGCGCTCCGCTTGCGCGGGCATCGCCATGGGCCTGGTGGTGGAGGGCGAGAAGTACGCCATCCTCACCGATATCGCCGGCGCGGAGGACCACTACGGCGACATGGACTTCAAGGTGGCCGGCACCCGCCACGGCATTACCGCGCTGCAGATGGACATCAAGGTGTTCGGCGTCAGCGCCGCCATGATGCGCGAGGCGCTGGAACAGGCGCGCCGCGCTCGCCTCCAAATCCTCGACCTCATGGACCAGACCATCGGTACGTCCCGTGCTTCGATTTCCGCGTACGCGCCGCGCCTGTTCATGCTCACCATTCCGGTGGACAAGATCCGCGACCTCATTGGCCCCGGCGGCAAGAAGATTCGCGCCATCACCGAGTCCACCGGCGTCAAGATTGACGTCATGGACGACGGCAAGGTGCACGTCTTTGCCAACAACGGCACCTCCGCGGACGCCGCGCTGGCCATGATCCGCGAGGTCACCGCCTCCGCCGAAATCGGCAAGACCTACCTCGGCAAGGTGGTGCGCATCGCGGAGTTTGGCGCCTTTGTCGAAATCTTCCCGGGCACGGACGGATTGCTGCACATCTCCGAGATTTCCGAGCAGCGTATCCGGAGCGTCCGCGACGAGCTGAAGGAGGGCGACCAAGTGCTGGTCAAGGTGCTGGCCATCGAGGGCAACAAAATTCGCCTCTCGCGCAAAGCCATTCTGCGCGAACAGCGCGAAAAGCAGCGCCACAGCGCCGCACCGCAGCAACCCCAGCATTAGCGCAGGCATTCCTGCCTGTGCGGCATCTTGGCCCGGCAACGTCCATTGCCGGGCCATTCCTTTGGTAGAGATGTCCCGAAGCCCCGGGAGGCCGTGCACCCCCACTCCAGTGCCCTGCGGCCAGCCCGAAAAAAATCGGCCCGGCGAGTAATCGCCGGGCCGATTCTGGCTGCAGTTATCTACCGACTCTAGAGTTCTCTTAGAACTGCACCTTGAAACCGAACTGGATCACGCGGTTCGGTTCGCCGACTGCAATCACCGTGGTCGAACTGGCGATGGCGGCTGACACGCAGCAGGTTTGGCCGAACAAACCGCTGGTCACTGTCGGCGACCCGGTCGAAGCGTTCCGCGGGTTTTCGAAGTTGGTGTGGTTGAACACGTTGAAGAATTCCGTCCGGAACTGGAGTTTTACCCGTTCCGTGATGTTGAAAGTCTTCAAGATGCCCAGGTCTATGTTCCAGAATGGAATGCCGTTTGCGGAGTTGCGCCCGGAACCAGACTCCCCGGGGCCGGGGATGCAGAAGTAAGTGCTGGTGGCACTTCCGTCGGGCCGCAGCACGTTGCGGCAGTTATAATTCGGGTCGCTTGCAGTCGTAATGCGCGACCCGACGTTCCACACGACGGGCCCAATGACGCTCGAAGAAAGCGAGTCCTGAATCTGCGGGTGAATCATTGGGCCGCGGATCTCCGCACGAGATTGCTTGGTATTGTGAACGGTGCGAGAGCCGCTGTTGATGGTGAAGGGTTCGCCGCTCTGCCGGATGACGATCCCCGTCCACGTCCA
>Ga0209172_10003158_pt1 | contig 26153 bp, 48 predicted proteins | sample LarsenN4metaG_FD_184113 | JGI IMG/M metagenome (GOLD analysis project Ga0209172, IMG submission 184113) | Hot spring sediment bacterial and archeal communities from British Columbia, Canada, to study Microbial Dark Matter (Phase II) - Larsen... ... | reverse complement strand
TTGAGGCGAAGGTTGTCATGGTGAAGGAAGTGTCCAGCACCTTCGGCACTTCCCGCCTCGTCAAGTTGGTGACTCTGGATGGCTACCCGCTCACCACCTTCTCCAGCGGCAACGCTGAGTTCGTCCCTGGTAGCACTATCAAGGTGAAGGGTAGTGTCAAGAAACTGGAGGATGGGAAGTTCGGCAAGTGTGTGATGCTGACTCGGGTGAAGGTTGTGGCTTGACTCTCCCTCTCAACCCTATATGATTAGACGCATGAGCAACGCCAAGAGCATCACCGAAGCCCTCGTCATCGTGGATATGCAGGATGACTTTCTGAAACGCATGGGCGACAATCCCAGTGACGGTGAGCCATGTGAAGATGTTGATTGGGTGCAGAAGTGCTACAAGAAACTCCTAAACGGCATCCTCCGTGAAGTGAAGGAAGCCAAGCGCAAGCGGCTCCCCATCGTCTGTCTCCAGTATGCGAACCAAGAGGACGGCTTCGACTCCCCGAAGGAATCATGGGAATATCACGCTACTCATTCGGCTATCCGCAAGGCGCTCAAGGGCTACTCCCGTGCCTTCTATGCCTGGAAGGATACGGACGATGGCTCCGACGAAGTTGCCGATGTTCTTCATGGCGTAGAGCCTCGCCTGGGGCTGGACAAGCCTTCCTTCCGTGGTAAGCCCAACGAACTCCGCAAGTTTATCACCAATCCGCACAAGATTATTGATTTCACAGTGGTTGGAGTCAATGCAAATGCCTGTGTGGCTGCTACTTGCGAGGGGCTGATTGCCGCAAGCCACAAGTGCAGAGTCCCTGCCGATGCTGCGCTGAATGTGTGGGACTGCTCTTTCGCTGACGAGTCAAGTGAACTGGACGAGATTGACGGGGTGCGTATCACTAACATGAAGTGTGCCGCGGCAGCCGCTTGACATCCACCACACCCCCTCTATAATCATACCCATGAGTAAGAACCACGCCCTTCCCGGCTCCGCCAACTCCACCCCGGATCGCAAGGGAGCCGTCTGGTTCCTGACGGACTGGCTGCCTCAATGACGAGGAATACGCCCTCAAGCGTGGCACTCGCGTCCTCTGCGTCCTCTCCAAGTTCCTGCCCGAGCGTGTGAGTAAGCGGACGGGTGAGAGGAAGCCTGCTGAGAACCGCACGCAAGTCCTGTTGGGTGTTGTGCTGGCGGATAGGGGAGACTTCCTGTATGTCAGGGCGCGGTATCCTTCGGGCTACACCCGCGATACATCGTTCTTCCCGCATGAGGTTACATTGGAATCGGAGTTTGATAAGGGAACGCTGACTTCAGTGTGACACAGCGGCTACCGCCGGCTATTGGTATAGTTGTTGCTTCACTATATACCAATAACAATGTATAATGATGAATCTATGACGCACAAAGATGTAATCCGCAACCTTTGGAACGAACGGCACCGCTCCAATCATCGTCGGACTATCCGTGCTATTCTGTTTACGCTCAAGGCTCGTCGTGAAAGTCACCGCAGGGTGTCTAAAAAGTAAACACTCAGTTATTTCCTATATTGAGTTATTCTCCGAATCCGTAGAATGGGGTTATAAGGAAAACATAACATGGAACACTACCTTCGTCAAGACACATGGCTCCCAAAGTTCTCAAATGCGTGGAGACTCTGGCAAAAGACACTCAAGCAAGGCGGCAAGGCTTACCTTCGTAAGTATCGCAGGGAAGGCAAGGCGATGTGGCGAGTGAGAGTCCAAAAGAACCCTGCTTGACATTCCATAAATAGGGTGTAGGATACTCACATCATGAGCAACAAGCGCACCCCCAATACTGATCAACTCATGCGTCAAGCCGTTCGTCGGGAGATGCCTCCCCCTGTCCAGCGTCATAAGGACAGGAACCACTACAATAGAAAGCAGAAGCACAACAAGGGCTGGGAAGCATAACTCCGCCCTTGACTTCTGTTCACCCTTCATACAATAAGCATCATGCTCAACACCTTTCTCATTCGCTTCCTCACCCTCGCCGCCGCTGCTGGTGGCTTGGTGGCTGCAAGCTTCATCACCGACTTCCCCCGCTGCTCCGCTCCAGCCTTCATGCTGGCATTCGCATCGCTGGGTTTCATCGCCACTTTCTTCTACCTCGTCTATGTCCAGGCGAAGGAAGCATAAATAACAACAAAGGAAACAGGACAAAAAACAATGAACGATATCAATGAAGCTCCATTCGTGGAAAAGCCCAGGCGCAACCCCAACAAGTGGAAGGGCAAGCCGAAGGGCGACAAGTGGGCGAACAAGGCTAAGAAAGCCTGGAAGAACCGTGAGCGTGAGCTTCACGATGAAGATGACGAGCGGGACATTCGAGACTACAAGTGAAGAACATGGGGCTGTTGTTCTGCTGACTCTTGGTAGTTCTGCTGGTGCTGCTGCTCTCCCTCTCGCTGGGAAGTGAAGAAAATAACTATTGACATGCTCTGATTGTTGGTATAGTTAGTCCCATCAACCAAGAGAACCGCCCATGACCGTCACCATCAAGTACTACGAACTCACCTACAACTCTGACGGTACTGAGGGGCGAGGGTATAAGCGCAGTGGCTGCTCGCTTCATCAACAAGGACGATGCCGTAGCCGTCTGCAACGATAAACGCTTTTGGGGCAAGCATGGTGTGATGGGCACCAAGATGAATCCGAATCATGATGTGCGTGAAGTGTGCGCACCCCTGTTCGAGTCGGCGGCTGACTACTGGAACTACGATGTGGAGGAAGTCAAGAAGAAGGCACTCGTCAACCTCACAAAAGGTACTCGTCAACCTCACCGATACTGAGAAGAAGGCGATCACCAACCTCTTCCGATACTGAGAAAAAGGCGATCACTAACCTCACCGATGCTGAGAAAAAGGCGATCACTAACCTCACCGATGCTGAGAAAAAGGCGCTGGGACTGCCGCTATGATGTCCGCTCTGTTCCTCATCACCCTGTGCTTCGGCATCTGCCTGCTCGCAACTCCGTTCCTCGCCCTGGCTCTGGCTCCTGAGTGAATGATCCGGCTGGGTGAACGGCATGGTGAACGGCAACAATGAAAAGAATGATGCGGAGGAACTTCTCAAGCTGGTAGCCAAGCTGCCTTCGTGCGTGAAGAGATGCCGCATTTAGCCCCTTGACAACCGCTCCCCGCTCGCTATCATGTGAGCATATGAGCAACAAGCCCCCGATGCCCGTCCGAGTCGCTGCCGAGGCTGCCTTCGTTTACGGCAATAACTCCAAGGAACTCGCCGCCTGGGTAGCCAAGAGTAGCCGGGGCAAGCCTGCCCTGTATCCCGATCCAAGCAACTCCCTCAACCCCGTCATCACCAGCGTCCGTGCCGCTTTCGGCTGAAAGAAACCCATGAACACCAACCCCTTCCTCACTCTCCTGCTCTCCCGTGGCTTCTCTGAGGGTGCCTCCGGGCGATTCTTTTCGCCCGACACTAAGTATGGCGAGGGGTGTGTCGTGGAACTGTCTGACACGGCTCCCGTCGCGGTCGTCGCCTGGGTGGGTGGGCGCACGCTCTACGAGGCTTCCTCGCCTCGCGATGTCGAGAAGTTCCGAGCCAAGATTCGCTGATGAAAAAGGTAAAGGCTGTTCCTTCACAGCGGCTTTCTCCGATGCCTATTCACAAGTTCTACCCGCCGCATGTGTGTCTGCTCATGTGGCTGGAGGGGTGTGTGAGACGCTGGGGACTGGCGCTGAGAAAGGTTCGATTGACACTCACCAGGGATTGATACACTCTCACTCATGAGCATCCTTGAAGACACCGCCCCCTCCCGCTACATGAACGCAAGCGGCATCGTCAAGCGGTGTCGTGAGTCTCTGGTTCGTCTGGAGTCCGACGATCCGCTGTTCGATAGCGTCTGTGCGCTGCTGATGCTTGCCAAGGTGGAAATGGAGAAGGCTGCTTCGGAACTCCCCTTCTGAAACTGGACACTTGACAAACCGCTCCCCCTTCTATAATCAAGCACATGGACAACACCCTCGCCATCCTCAAGACTCTCGCCCAGGACTTCCCCAACCGCGGCGGCTTCAACAAGGCAGTCGCAGCCAACTTCCGCAAGGTTGGGCAGGGTGACTTCCGTCTGGTGTTCGACGCTGGTGATGTTGTCTTCAAGATCCGCCGGGCAAATCCCAAGCGGGACAGCGCTTTCCCGATGAGCCAAATCAACTCCAGCAATCGTGACGAGGCTGCTGCCTACAAGAAGCTGCTCAAGAGCAACCCCGACTTGGCTACCTTCGTCCTCAAGCCGACGCTGGTGAAGCTGCCGAATAGGCATGATGTTGTGATGATGGAGAAGGTGAAGGTGTGGAGTAGTCTGAACTGTAATGCTCGTTGCGAGGTTGAAGAAAACGACAACTACCTCCACGATCAGATTCAGGTTATTCAGACATCCTTTCGGGATGCTCATGACAACAATGTGGGCATCAAGGGTGATCGGGCTTACCTCATCGACTTCAACCTTGCAAACCTCTGGAACCAGGACGAGGCTGACGAGGAGTTCCGTAATGGCGTGTTGCGCCGTATGCGTGAGCGTGAGAAGAATGGCAAGCTGCTGACTATGAAAGCTGCCGCTTGACTTATCCTCCCCTCTCGCTACAATGTGAGCATATGAGCAACAAGACCGACTCCCTCTGGCTCGTCTCAAGCCTCACCCCCTTCACCAACCCCTCCCCCGTTTCACTCTGCAAGAGTAAGGACGAGGCTGACGCCCTCATCGCCAAGCTGGAGGCTGCCCTTCCCAAGGGCGACCTCACGATGTTCTCACGGGTTCCGGTGGAGGTTGACGAGAAGCCATCCTTTCGCTCCGTGAAGAGTGTGGCACTCACCCTCGCCACCTTTGAGTGATACACAGAAAGAAAAACATGACTAAATCCGACATCAACGAAATCAAAAAGATGAAGCTGGACTCTTGACATTCCCCTCCCACCCTGTAGGATACTGACATGACCGTTGACGAATCTACGCTCGCAAAGTTCTTCGCTTCCTTCATCGTGGATTATCAAGCTACTCTGCCCGAGGCTATGCCTCTGGAAAAGAAACGCAAGCTGACGGTGGCTGATATGTCCGATATTCGCTGCAAGTCTCGCATCCGAAGCTCCTAAACCAGAGGCTTGACATTCGCTCCTCACTGCCTACAATCACCCTCATAAGTAAAAACGAAAGCCATGCTCCTCAACGATAATGACAAGCAGACCATCCACCAAGCCCTCCTGACCCGCTGCCCCAACATCAAGCAGCTTTATGTCCATCTCTACACGCTAGGCGGTGCTGACAAGGCTTCTATCGGCATCACCATTGGCTTCGATGACGAGAAAACTTGGTCTTACGGTATCTTCGAAAACTCTGCCCACTGTAAGTTCATGCTCTCCGCCGATGGCACCCTGAAGGAATTGAGCGGCTGGAAGACCCTTCGCTTCCGCAAGTGCAAGGTCAAGTCGGTCGAGGATGCCATCTCCAAGCTGGTCAAGTGGGCGTCGGTGGCAAAAGTATAGCTTGACAGTCGCTCCTCGTTCCATATACTAAGCCCAATAAGGAAACGACACCATAACCATCTACGCCTTCGCCGTCCTCTCCATCCTCACTGCCCCAGCCTTCCTGTTCTTCGCAGTTCGGGCTGCGGTTACCTGAAAGACCCCATGAGCATCAACGCCCATCAACGCCTCAACTAGAAGCTGGAAGACCTCAGCGGCAAGATTGACATGGAAACCACCGAATGTCTTGCCCCGGTGACGCAAGTAGCGGCATCGACGGTATAAACATGGGTGTGGTGGATCCTACCAAGGGTAAGGCAAGCGTCTGGATGAGTGTCGAGGAAGCACGGTCGCTCCGTGATTGGCTCGACAAGAGCCTTCCCGCTTGACATTCTTTCCTGTTTGATATAATATGGGCATGAACGATAAAGAAGTCAAAAATTTCATGCTCCAAGCCCACTGAATGGGCGACTTCGAGCTTCTGTTTGCGCTTGTCCTGCTGCACCTTATGATTCTAGCAGTTCCCACTTTTGCATTATCCTCGTCTCAACCCTTGCTATCTTCTGCCCTAAGCAGGAGAAGGCAGCACCAGCCCCACAGCCTGTGGAAATGAGTGTTGAGCGTTGACAAGCGAAAGAGAGAAAAACAATGCGCTACTATACGGCTCCTATCGCTCCAGCCCCGACTACAAGAGCATTGCTATAGCGGTTGGCTCTTTAGCTTCCTGAGCGCTCTATTCATCGGATGATATCATCGCTGAGTTCTGCGGCATCCGCACCTTTGTCGGTACGCTGGTGAGTCGAGAAGCCCCGATTAGCTTCACCTATGACGAGGAACGTATCTCCATCAACTCCAAGGGTGAACTCACTACCTCTGGTGATGACGAGACTATCGCTTACAAGAGGTATCTGCTCACTTTTTACGCAAATGGTGAGATGCGGACGGTGACTGCTGGAACCTCTCGCGGTCGCACCCCTCGCGTTCGTCGTGGGGATTTGGCTCTGGCTGCTCTGGCTGCTAACGATGTCGAGCCTCCCCATTACACCTATGGAAAGGTTGAAACTGAGTATCTGGTAAAGGTTTCGGGGTGGCTCATCGACGGAACCGTTGAGGATATGACTCCTGTGAGTTCGGTGAAGGTGGAGTAGCGGCAGTGGCTGGTGTGTCATACTGGCTCCCCTCCTGCTGATTCTCGCTTGACTCTGGCTTCCCAACCCCTATCATCATACCCATGAGCAACGAAGTCCTCTCCGCCTCCCTTATCAGCATTATGTTGATGGTGAGAAGCAGTATGTGATTTACAACATGGAGACTCACTGGCAGGGGAGCATCCAGCGGGAGTTGATTGCGCTGGGCTACTTCGAGGCTTACGATGAGTGGGCGAAGGAGCAACGGGAAGCTGCTTGACAGTGGCTTGCGAGTTGATAACCTATAGGCATGAGCAACGACATGAGCATCCTCTCCAAGCCCGAGTCCAAGAGCGCCCGTGAGAAGCGGGTGGTGGCTGAGTGGAAGGGGAAGCTGGCGAGCAACCCGCTGTGGGCTGTGCGGGGGCTGCTGGCTGTCTACAAGTACCAGACGGAAGCCGAGAAGGCTGTTGGTTCGGTGACTGATGACAATGGCGTGGGGTTCGCTGGGGTGGACGGGGAGTTCCTGTCCTCGCTGGCGAAGCAGTATCAGTCGAGGGGGCGACTGAGCGAGAAGCAGATGCAGTTCCTCCACAAGAAGATGCCGAAGCATGCGAAGCAGTTGTGGAAGGCGGCGTCGCCGCCGTCTGAAGGCGGCGGGGGACCCCCGGTTGAGGAATCTGTGGGCAGAAGAAGGGGTAAATAGGGGGTAAAAGGGACACCTATCCTCCCCAAAAGTACCCCAAGAAGGGTAAAATACGGGTAAAATCCAAGGGCAAATACTGTGTTTTAGGGGGGTATACCCCCCTTTTGGGCAGGGGGGCTAGAATATACGCTGCGTATTTTTCGCCCCTATAACTTTTTTAGTTTATAAATAAATGGGTATAATAGGATAAAGGAGAAAATATGAGTCGCCCAAGAAAACCTCTAGCTAACTTTGATATTATAAACTTTATCGCCAGCTTCAAAGTAAAGAATACCTATCGCTGTCGCTCCTGCTCTACCGAGTTCGAAGCCATCCATGTCAAGGTGCTTGAAAAGCGTAGTGGCTGCCCCTCCTGCGGAAACTACGAAGGCTGCTCTCCAATGCCTAAAGACATCCTCAAGGATTGTAAAGTTATCTCTCACCCCGAAATTCAAGAAGATACCTATTGGATAACTAATAACGGCACCGTATATTCTACTATAGGAAAGCTCAAAGAAATAAAGCAGATGTCATCTAATACTGGACATAAAACAGTCCACATTGCCCGTAGTGGTGATAAGATAAAAAAGATACAGGTTCATCGGCTTGTCCTTGAAGCTTGGGGAAGTAAGCAACCCTCCCCCAACCACATAGTCCGTCATAAAAATGATATACCAGATGATAATAGACTTGAAAACCTTGAATGGGGCTTATGTGTTGAGAATATGAAAGACAAAGAAGAAAATGAGAGTAAAAGAATGGAGCTAATAAAAAGAATACATGGAGCGGGATTTACACCCGAGGAAATAAGCATAGCCACTAAAATAAAGCTTGACTGTGTAGAAAGTATACTAAAATAAACACCCCCCCCCATTTTCAAAATGGGTATAAAAATCGGCGGCGGGAATTTTGGGTTTCCAGGGAATTTGAATTACTTAGGAGGGGCTTTATAATAGCTTCGATGAATTCGTATCAACCTATCACAATGCTCGTAGAAGCTATTCAAGTAGCTCAACATCCTCTATATAAGCAGCTATGGGCTGATGCTAACGGGGGTTTATGGAATATTGTAAACCGCCCTCCCAATGAATATGAATACAGCATACATTCCACCTTTGAGGAATCCGATACTAAATCCTCCTATACAACTCTAAAAACATATGTCAAGTATGCGAAGTGGAAAAGAAAACATGCGGTAGGTAAGCTGGTAATGGGAGTGTTGGAAGGGTACGATTACCAATGGAAGGGTTGTTGATCATAAAGACAATAATCCTATGAATAACCATATTGATAACTTACAGCTACTTAGTAGGGGTGATAATAATCGTAAGTGTGGAATGAATACTCGAAATAAGTCTGGATACAAAGGCGTCCGTGCCTATAGAGGTAAATGGCGAGCGGAAATAGGTGTGAATGGGAAGTCGGTTTGGTTAGGGGATTATGGGGATAAGCTGGAAGCGGCTAAAGCATATGATGAAGCGGCTATGAAGTATTTTGGTGAGTGTGCTATAACAAACGCTACATTGGGTAACATATGGAACTCTTCCACCGTCATAACTTCGACACCATCGTAGGGCATACAGAGCCGCTTATAGGTATTCGGGTGTACTTCAAGTGTGCGCGTGGCAGGATTACCAGTAAACGCTATAAAGACAATGATAAGTTTATTGACGAGTGCGGGTTTGGGCATCAATGGAGCGGCTATACATGGTGGATGCATAAGCCGTTGACAAGTATTCCTAAGAGTATACAGTGAGAAGCGGTATTGACATGTGTCGGGTGTGCGTAGAATAGTGACTTAGGAGAATACCTTATGCGAAACGCTTTCGCCCACATCGAAATTATGATAGTTATTTCTATAATTGCTACCATTGCGGGAATTATAATTCCGATTCTCATGGAGAAAGATCCAGCCTATACGATTATTCAGATTAATGGAAGAAGCTATACGGCACACAAGTTTATTTTGGAGGGGCATAGCTACTTCATGATTGGCGGGGGCGTCCAGACTTTACTGCCGTTCACAATCCCGAATGTCCGAAGTGCAAGTCCGCTCCTGTGAAGGATGTCATAGTTGAAGTTGAGAAGCAGTAAAGGAAAACCACATGCCCCCAATGACTCCCATTGCTGAACTCAAGGTTCAGCTTTACTCCGCTCTTTCTCCAGAAGCACCGAGTCGATCTTTCAGATTCGGAGATTGATATCATGTATGCTATGATAAAAGATGAAGATATCCAAAGTGTTCTCTCGTCGGCTGCAAAAAAATCAAGGGTATGGCAAGTGAAATCTGAGAAACATAAAAAGACTTATTGGGTTCTTAAGAAGGGCAAGCTGTATTTCAATACAATGGGCAGCAACTTCTATACGGGGGTTCCTTTGTCCGATTGCTCCAGATTTCACGATGCGTATAGGTTTCCGTCGCTTGAGCGTATCAAGGAGTTCCAACAGTATCATAAGAGCAGCAATCTCGGAAAATATCAAATTGTTGAAGTGAGTGAAACCGTTACGGTTCTCCGTAGCTTCAAGAAGGTATGAGGTATCTGTGGAAATGTTAGCCATACTTGGAACCTCGCTCTTGTTCCTATGCCCCCTGCCACAGACTATTATGTGTATAAGAAACGGTAACGCTGATGGGCTGGCGGTTTCAGGGCTTTTGATGTGGATGTTTGGATGTTTCTGTATGTTTCTATATTTGGTAAATCTGCCACAAGTATCCAGTTATGTTCTAATAAATTATGGGATTGGTACGGTATTCAGTATGATACAGTGTTTCTATAAGCTGTTTCCTCGCCGTGTTAGGGATTAACTTCTTTTGAAGATACTAAACAGTATTGTGAAGAGGTTTCGGTTAATTACAAGCATAACGAAGCAAGTCACGAATATTTTCTAAAAGAGATGACTGAAGCATATTATACAAAAGAGAAGCCTTATTGGCTGCATGTAATTGGATGTGATGATGCATCTTATAGTCAATCTTTTGCTACTTTGCGTGAGATTGAGAAGTTGATTGAAAGTTGGTCAAAGAATCCACCAGATGCTCCTTGGACTGGTTCTATATTTACCAATTGACTTTTTCTAAAACCATTGGTAAGATACGCTTACAAGGAACTTAAAGATGTTTTGGGAATCTGAAAATTTAAAAATAACTAAGGAAGTTATGCGAAGATTCCCGGCACATTAATATACAATATAATAATTCTGTTTAGTAAAAAATTATATAAAGTCAGTATTTTATCGCCTATAATAAATATAACTCACCTTGATTATTTGTGTGAGTATAATTAACAAACGGAGAAATTATGGTATCTGAAATAACTAATGAATCTAAACAGCACACTCCCGTCAATGTCATAAAGCGCGACGGCAAAACTGAGAAACTTGACATTAACAAAATACATAAAGTATTGTCATGGGCTACCGAGGGTCTAAAGAATGTATCGGTGTCGGATATTGAAGTTAATGCAAAGCTTCAGTTGAAGGATGGTATCAAGACCACAGATATTCATAAAGTTTTGGTCGAGTCCGCTGTCGGGCTTATTACCGCTAAGAATCCAAATTATCAATTCGTCGCTTCCAGACTATTGAACTATTATATTCGTAAGGAAACCTTCGGCGCATACTCGTCAAAAGAAATGCCACATCTCAAAGATGTAATAAAGAAGAATGTATCGGTTGGGGTTTATGACAAGGAAATTTTGGATAGCTATACAGCCAACGAGATAGATTCCATAAATGACTATATTCACCATGAGCGTGATTTTAATTTCGCTTTTGCCGGTATACAGCAGATGGTGGATAAGTATGTGTTGAAGGATAGAGTCAATAATAAGCTTTATGAAACGCCACAGTATGCCTTCATGGTAATAGCCATGGTTGTTTTTGCCAAGTATCCTAAAGAGACTCGAATAGATTATATCCGCCGTCTTTACAATCAGATATCCCTATTCAAGATAAATCTTCCAACACCGATTCTATGTGGCATACGAACTCCATTGAGACAGTATTCATCCTGCACACTTATTGACATTGGTGATTCGTTGGAGAGTATTTTTGCCTCCAACACCGCTGTCGGATATTACACCGCTAAGAGGGCTGGAATAGGTCTTAATATCGGACGCATCAGAGCTATTGGTTCTTCAATCCGTAACGGCGAGGTCATTCATACTGGATTGATACCTTACATGAAGATGTTTGAAGCTACTACGAAATGTACGACACAGAACGGGGTCCGTGGCGGATCTTCAACGACATATTATCCATTCTGGCACTATGAGGTTGAAGAGCTTTTGGTGCTTAAGAATAACAAAGGAAACGATGAGAACCGAATTCGTAAGATGGATTATGGTGTTCAGTTATGCCGTCTATTTTACCAGCGTGTCAGGGATGACGGAGTTATAACACTCTTCAGTCCTTCGGATGTTCCTGGGCTATACGAAGCGTTTGGCGACAATGCTAAGTTTGAAGAGCTATATAACAAGTATGAGAAGGATGCTTCCGTACGCAACAAGAAAATAAAGGCTAGAGAGTTTATAAGCAAGTTGGCACAGGAGCGATTGGAGACTGGCAGAATCTATGTGATGAATATAGATCACTGTAACTCTCATAGCTCGTTTAAAGATAAGATTAGGATGTCCAACCTCTGCACCGAAATAACCTTGCCAACAAAGCCCCTGAATTCCATAGAGGATGCTGACGGTGAAATCGCTTTGTGTGTTCTTTCGGCAGTTAACCTTGGCGCTATTGACACTCTTGATGACTTGGAAGAGACTTGTGAGTTGATAGTCCGCACGCTTGACTTCGTTATTGAATATCAAGAATACCCTGTCAAAGCCGCCGAACACATGCTTGGTCGTAGAAGCATCGGCGTCGGCTTTACCAATCTCGCATATTACTTGGCTAAGAACAAGGTCGGCTATGATAAGTCTTCATTGCCACTTGTCAACAAGACCGCTGAAGCGTTCCAGTATTACTTGTTAAAAGCTTCGGTCAAACTTGCCAAGGAATTTGGTCCATGTAAGTATTTTGACAAGACCAAGTATTCGGAAGGTATTCTTCCTATTGACACCTACTGTAAGAATGTTGATAAGATCATGCCACACACTCTCCACCATGATTGGGAAGCGTTGAGAAAGGATATATTGCAGTATGGGTTGAGGAATTCTACATTAAGTACACAGATGCCTTGTGAATCAAGCTCCGTCCTTAATAACTCGACAAACGGCATAGAGCCTCCGAGAAGCTTGGTATCAACGAAGAAGTCTAAGCAGGGATTACTTCGTCAGGTTGTACCGGAAGTCAATAAGATAGGTCATCACTATTCAACGGCTTTTGAGATTGAAAACAATGGATATCTTGAAATGGTTTCCGTCATACAAAAGTATTTCGATCAAGCCATGTCGGTAAACAACTATTATGACTTTACCAAGTTTGAAGATGGTGAGTTGCCGCTATCCAATGTAATCAATGATATTCTATATGCATATTCATTAGGTATAAAGACACTCTATTACGCCAATTCAAACGATGGAAACATTGACACTGACGGTGGATGTGTTGGTGGGGCATGCTCTGTATAAGGAAACAATATGAAAACTATAATAAACCACTCCAAAGTAGACTTCACCAAGCAGCCTATGTTTTTTGGCGAATGTCTTAATATACAAAGATATGATGTATTCAAATATAAGAAGTTCTTTGATTTGTTCAAGGAACAGATGTCGTTCTTCTGGCGTCCAGAAGAAGTATCTCTCGTGAAGGATATCAGCGACTATAAAAACTTATCAACAGTTGAACAGCATATATTCACTAAGAATCTTTTATATCAGACGCTTTTGGACTCGGTTCAGGCTAGAGGTATTCCGTATATTTCGGAGTTGACTTCGTTGCCTGAAATAGAGGCAGCGTGTTCGGCTTGGCAGTTTATGGAGCAGATTCACTCCTATTCATATACTTACATCATAAAGAATATCTACGCTAACCCCGGAGATATTTTTGATAGTGCAATGGAAGACCAAGAGATAATGAATAGGGCTACAAGCGTAACCAAATATTATAATGACTTGATAGCATCGTATGGAGACTCACTCGAAGACCGTAAGCGTAAGCTGTATTTGACACTTGTTTCTATAAACATTTTGGAGGGTGTCAGATTTTATGTGTCGTTTGCATGCTCTTACTGCTTTGCTCAAAATAAGAGTATGGAAGGTAACGCCAAGATACTCGGTTTCATCAACCGTGACGAAAACTTGCACCTCGCATTCACTCAGAATATGCTTAAAATATTGAGGACCGATGCTACGGAGGGGTTTGTGGAAATTGCAAATGAGCTTGAACCGGTTGTGTTGAAGATGTATGAAGATGCTGCTAATGAAGAAATTGAGTGGGCTAATTACTTGTTTAAGGACGGCAGTATTCTTGGATTGAATGCTGAGATTCTTACAACCTATATGAAGTATCTTACGAATAAGAGATTGTCTGGAATCGGCGCTAAACATATATTTGGAAAGGTTGAAAATCCTATTAACTGGATAAAGAACTGGACCTATTCAAAGGAAGTTCAAGTGGCTCCACAGGAAACTGAAATATCATCGTATAAGGTCGGCTCCATAAAAAATGATTTGAATAAAGTCAATTTCAGTAAGTTTGATATATGAAACTTCATCATAAGGAAAGAGACAGTCCGTGATAGTGAGCAGAATCAACTCTCTAATGTGAGATAGGATGCTCCGACAAACGAACCTGTGAGTGTTAACCACGTAGGCGAAGAGTCAAACCGGCATGGTGAGAAACCCGTGGGAAGCCCTGCGGGTTTCACTATTGACAATTGGAATAAATACATATACTATGATGATGGACACACCGATAACGGCTAAGGAATTGGCTGTCGGCGGTGAAGAGATAGCTTCTTTCCTGGGTGTCAAGCCTGGAAAAGAAATAGGCATGGCGCAGCGTATGATGCTGGCTGCTCTGTGGGAAGGTAGCGTCAAGAACAACCGCGATGAGTTGTTGAATCTTGTCGCTACTCATATAAAGAAGTGATGTATTGACTCTTTACTCCTATGCATACAATGTGCGTAGGAGAAAGACATGTTTATAGTCATATCTGACAACTGCGAAAGCTACTCTGATCACAGCCATCAGACGATTCTGGTGTGTGAGACTGAGGATGAAGCCAAGGAGGCTGTTCGCTTGCTTCGTGAGTGGATGGCTAGGGCTTCTGTTATTATCTCCGAAGCGTGGAGTGCGTTTGAGAAGCGCCCAAATAAAGAAAATGAAACCAATGAAAACTATGATGATGGTAGCGGATACTGTCTTACATGGGATAAGTATGCTGAGAAGGAGCCGTTGCCCATTGAAGTTGATATGGGCTGCTTCCCATATGGCGTGTCTCATCTACCCGATAGTGACTTGGAGCGTGCTATTGACTACATGGAAGTCCCGAAGTGGGCAAGGAGCTTGAAATGATAAAGATTGTTCGTGAAGATTACGAAGGTTTTTATTATAGAAGTGAAAGTAAATATAAAATTTATAGGGACGGTGTTGTTGAAAAAAATAAAGATGGTTGATAAGTATGCAAACGATCATAAGTTATCAATAGAAGACATAATTTGTATGAGTATTGAATACTAATTCATTTTTAGTAGTAGGTTATAGTATAACATAGTAATAATAAAAGTATGGTATAATGTAGTAAAGGTAATAACTTTATGAAATTATCCGAATATGCTAATCAAGTTGGTGTAACTTATAGAACGGCATGGAATTGGTATAAATCTGGTAAATTACCAAATGCCTATCGGCATTGCCTATCGGCAAGCAACAGCGATTGAGTAAAGTCAATAGAACTGGTTTTTATTGGTTATGCTCAGGTCAGGAGTCTATAGTCCCCGATACCCATAAAACTGGTCAAGTGGAATGATTTTCCATAAAATTAGTAACTATATCTCGCGAACTGAAACATAAAGTTGAGATAAATGACATTAGAAATTCTCAAGGTGCAAGGAGCTTGAAATGATAAAACCAATCACCCCCAATGAAGTAGTTTCTCACAAGGCTCATGTGGTAATTCCGGATTATGTCTTTGAGGCTTTCAACTACTTGATAAGTAAGAACTTCAGAAACGGTTCTGCTACTGTAACGCAGAATGAGGTAGTTAAACACATTATCGCAGCCCGACATGAAACCATAACTAGCGATTACCTCTTCATCAACCACTTCCTTGATGTTGAGGATGTTTATCGTGAAGCTGGATGGAAAGTCGAATACGACAAGCCAGCGTACTGTGAGACATACCAAGCAGTGTTCAAGTTTACAATAAAGGAAAAATAAAATGAAAGTCATAAAGGCTCCCGGCACTCTTCCAGTCATTCGTCGTAATGGTGTGGTTCCACACTCGTTATTCCTCGCCGGATCAATTTCCGAGGATTGGCAGACAGACATGACGAAGCGTGTTGAAACCGATGTCAGAGGGTGTGAGTTTCTCTTCAATCCGAGAAGATACGATTGGAATCCGGCGTGGCATACCGATAGTGTAGAGTTCAAGGAACAGGTTTCATGGGAAATGACCGCACTTGACATGGTTAAAGTAATTGTTATGTATTTTGATCCCGCAACCAAGTCGCCTATCTCGTTGCTGGAGTTGGGTTTACATGCTACAAGCGGTAAGATGGTTGTCTGCTGCCCTAATGGTTTCTGGCGCAAAGGTAATGTGGAAATTGTATGTAATAGGTTTGACATACCCCTATTTCACCATAAGCCAACCGACGAATCATGCATTAGACACATAGAATATATGCTAAACACCTAAAACCGCCGAAGACTGATAGCGGTAAGAACAGTCACCGTGGGCTTATCCGTGTGGACAAGGTTGATGGTGCCTACAAGGCTGTCTACCCTGTCACCCGCGAGGAAGAGCAGAAGGGTTGCTTGGAAGTTGTCTTCCAAGACGGACGCCTCCTGCGTGATATGACTCTGGCTCAAGTCCGAGCCAATGTCGAGCGTAACCTAAAGGATTGAGTCATGACTGACTTCTTTGTATCCGACACACACTTCTACCACGCTAAGATTATCGAGTTCTGCAACCGCCCGTATGCGACGGTTGAGGAAATGAACGAAGATATGATAGCCAAGTGGAATGGTGTTGTCGGAAACAAAGATAGAGTCTTTCACCTTGGGGACTTCTCTTGGGGAAACTTTGAGAAGACGAAGAAAGTGTTTGACAGGCTCAACGGGCAGAAGCATCTTATAATTGGAAACCATGACGATCCAAGAATCCACAAGAAGCTTGGATGGAACTGGATTGACAAGATGGAAGAGCTTCGTATTGGTGGCAAGGTGTATCAACTGTGTCACTATCCTATGCAGTCGTGGGACAAGTCGTATCACGGTGCAAGGCATGTCCATGGGCATTGTCACGGCACCGTTTCACCCCATGGTTGGCGCTGCGATGTTGGCGTTGACTGTTGGGGCTACGCTCCAGTGTCGTTTGAGCAGCTTGAAAAGTTGTTCGCTGGACTTCCGAGAGACGGATGGGGTAAGCCAATGCCGAAGGGTAAGATATGGAACGGGCGTGACTTCCTTTATTCATATCAAGAGTTTTTCGTAGGTGACGGTTCGGCTGATGACAAGATACCTGAAACATATACAGACTGAGGTAAACACACTATGTCACATGAACATACGCAATTCGCTGACGAGATATGCGCCAAAATCCCCATTCTATGTAGAGCCATTGATGCTATTGAATGTCGTGCAGCGTACGATGGGAAGGAAGACGATATTAGAGAGACGACTAAAATTCTCTGTCATGAAGCGTTTGGTTGTTTACTTTATAGTCTTACACCGAAACAAGTAAGTACATATCTTGTCGATCATGGTGGAATACGATGGAGTGATAAACGTTTCAGAGTTAGTAAAGATGGATGGAATGTAACACTTGTTAGTAGGAAATAATAAAGGAAACATAATATGCAAAACGATAAGTATTTCTTCTTCTGGAAGCACAGACTGAGCCAGTGGCACATCGTCAACTTCACGGCTGGTAGCTACACATATAACTGCTGTGAGCAGTATATGATGCACTTGAAGGCTGTCCTTATGCGCGATCCCGAAACTGCCGCTGAGATTATGAATGAGAAGAATCCATACAACCATCAAACCCTTGGTAGAAAGATAAAGAATTTCAATCAAGAGGTTTGGGACATGAATAAGTATAGTGTTGTCCTTACGGGAAATCGCGCAAGGTTTACACAGAGCGCCGAGTGCCGTGAGTTGCTTCTGGCTACAGGTGATAAGATACTTGTAGAGGCAAGCCCTTACGATAAGGTGTGGGGGATTGCTATGGGTGTGAACGATCCCGACATTCTTGACGAAACCAAGTGGAGAGGACAGAATCTTCTTGGTAAGGTTCTAACACAGGTGAGAGAAGAGCTAAATGCTGAAATTCTCCAACCTTGACTTTAGGAATAATATGAATAACATGACTGTGTTTAGTAGTGAAGACGGTAAGTGGTGGAGTAGACTACCCCCACCCTTCTCGAATGTCTCAAGTTTGATATAAAGCTTATCAAGAAGATGAAACTCAATCTCCGAAAGGGTAAAGGTGACAAACTTCGCCATGAGAACATATCCTTCAAGTATAAGAAGATGTATTATAGTATTATCAATAGTGGAAGTGAAGAATACAAAACGGAGTAGTTATGGCTGATGGAAAAACACATGATGCTATAACTTACTTTACCTGTATTCCACTATGTCTACTTGCTAACTTTTTATTTGGTGTCAATATAGCTATTGTTTTTACATTAGCTTATGTTTTTTCTGGATTAGCCTTCAATGGTGATTTGGATATTGAGAGTAAACCGTATTTCAGATGGGGATTGCTCAGGTTTATATGGATACCGTATAGAAGATTTGGACATCGTTCAAAATGGACTCACGGTTTCTTGAGGGGGACTCTCACAAGATTATTATGGGTTAGTCCACTGATATTAGCTTTATTCATATTGATGGTTTACTTGAATGGTTTCACAGTTGTTATGAATATAATAACGACATATTGGTATTTGATAATTGCGTTTATAATAGGATTGGAGTTTGGCTCCATGTCTCATACTCTTGCCGACATTTCATCGTCGGCTTGGAAAAGGTTTGTGTATAAAACCTTTGGAATACGAATAGTTCCCTCTTTTGTAAAATGGAAGAAAAAATAATGCCTACTTACGATTACAAATGCGAAAAATGCGAACATGTCCAAGAGGAAGTCCATCCTATGAAGGGTCCGGAGAAACCCGTCGTTTGCGCCAAATGCGGACATAAAAAGATGGAGAAGGTTGTCGGTATCCCTTACACAAAATTCGTCGGGGATTGGCAGACAAACGAGGTTAGAAAAATAAAGTAATTATATGGTAAATCTACCACATTTCCTTATCTGATTCAATATAGTTTTTTCGGAAGCAGAATCCCATTTTATCAACGTTCCAGGAACGTTGATAAATAAGTGACGGAGGTATATATGAAAAATATAGCTATCGTCGCTTTAGCGATTGTGATGCTTTCGGGATTTACCAGTTGTGGTCCTTCCCGAGAGGAAATTCGTAAAGAAGTGGAAGCCGAAGTCACCACCAAAGTCCTCAATGATATGAGGGGCGAGCAGGCGGACTTTGTTGATTATAAGAAGAAGAAAGAAAAACTCAACGACATGGATGTTGAAGTCAAGCCTGGAGAATCGAAGCTTGATGCTCTTATTCGGGAGCGTCAGGAAACAAAGGGCGAGATAGCCAAGACAAAGCAGGAGATATCTGCAAAAGAAAAACTCATAGAAGAGGGTGAAGGAAAAATCAAAGCTTTAGATGCTGCTATCAAGCAGGCGGAGCAGGACAGATTGAAGTTTTGGGCTAACCTTGTCGGCGGTATAAGCGCCGGATTGGCTGTCGTTTTAGGTATAGCCGCTTTCTTGACTTCTGGATATCTGATACTTCCAAAGGTATTGCGTTACGCTGCTATTGGTTTCGGAGCCTTGTCCGCATTAGCATTTGGTTTCGCGGCTATTGTTGGCTACTTGACAATCATAGGAATCTCGCTGGGTGTCCTAATAATTGGCGCTGGATTGTTATTCTGGTTCAAGGATAGAAAGAGCTTGACACAGGTAGCGGAAGTAGTTGAGAAGCACAAGAATGAAATACCAAACTATAAAGAAAAGTTTAGTCAGATAATTGACAGCGATGTTGATGAGCATGTCAATAAGGTTAGAGAAAACATAAAGAAGAAGTTTGTAAAATAAGGAGACTTTCATGGACAGAACCCTCAAAATGCTAAAAGAAGCTTGGAACAAACTGGCGGAAGCCGATCCATGCTGGGATGGATATGAACAGATTGGTATGAAGGACAAGGATGGTAAAGAAGTTCCAAACTGCGTTCCAAAGGAAGAGGATGGGCATTGTGAAGAGGGGTGCGAGCTTGAAAAGGAAGGCGCTGCTAAGAAGTATCAGAATCCCGAAGGTGGATTGAATGATGCGGGGCGTAAGAAGTTCGGTGTCAAAAGACCCGTTAGTAAGGATCAAGCCAAGAAGAGTCCAAAGTCCGCAGCTAGAAGAAAGTCGTTCTGCGCTAGAATGAAGGGCATGAAGAAAAAGATGACTGGCGCTGAAAAGAAGAGTGATCCGGATTCCAGAATCAATAAATCTTTGAGAAAATGGGATTGCTGATATTATTATGTGAATGCTCCCTGGGAGCATTCACTATATTTCTGGAGGGATTGTATCTTGAAAGCCAAGGCTGCTAAGTTACAAGAAGACTTGACAAGAAGGGAAAGTAAGTATTATTGTTATGTCAATTTACTTCTGTATCCTATTCATATGATATAGAAAAGGAGAGATATTATGAGTGAGCCTGATGAGATAAAGAAGAAGTTTACTCCGGCTTATGCTGAATATCAGAAGTATTTGCAGGAAGTTGTTTTTGCGGACGAGATTAAGAAACTAGAGGAAAGGAAAAAGACTAATGAGATTCAAGCAGTTTTACAAAGAGAGCCTGACAAGAAGTAATCCCTACTCTCGCTCCAAAGTAGCGTATTATGAGTCACTTATAGAGTGTCTTGATGAAGCCTTTACAGAGGACGGTGTTCCTGAGAGAGAACAAGTTGTAAATATTATTCGCAATGATCAATGGGAAGATGTAACACCTGATCAGTTTAGAAAGTCGCTGTCAAGTAGCAAACATAAAGAAATGCTTTCAGATTATAATACATCTGAGTTAGCTAAGATGAAGCTATTCAAGGTTCCCGGTTTTGACATTGGATTCGCTCTAAAAGATCATGGTGACGAGCCTTTCACTGAAATAGTAGCAGTCCATAATAACTCCCCTATAAGGGGAATTGGTGACGATTTGGTTCAAGCCGCTGTTAGAAACGGTGGAAAGTATTTGGATCACTTTGAAGGTATGTTGGATAAGCTGTATTCCAGAAATGGATTCGTTGAATACAAGCGCGTTCCTTATAATCCAGAATACGATCCAGACGGTAGCTTTAAAAATAAATATGGAGCAGCTTCCGTTGTTTATAGGGTACACAAAGGTAGTTGAAATTTACAAACATTCAGCATAATAGAAGCAAAGTGATGCCTCATGGAGTTTATCAAGTCTCTAAAAGAAAAGTTTGCATACGCCGTAAATGGTGTCAAGCTTATCGGTAATGGTGAATACAAGAAGACTCTGATTGAAGACACCATGGGAAACGGTGTTTACAGCAAGTTTCGTCTCCAGTGTATTGACATTGACACTTCTAGTAATATCATAGAAGTGATAAAGGAAGCAAGAGCCGATGACGTTCCAGACGGAATGAAGGGTGGAGTTATTACATTGTCAACCGATATAAATGCAACCGCTGGAGCCAGTGTTATCGCTAAAGTCAAAGCTTGGGCGCATACCATGTATAACAGGATAACCAGTGTCGGTAGAATCAAGAACGCTGTGTATTCCGCCGACGTCGGCGGAATGACTATTGGAAGGTTTTTCCGTGGCATTTACAAGTCCAGAAGCGGAAAGAAGTTTGATGAGAATTCGCTCTCCGTAGAGATTCTGTATATTGACACGAAGACTCTTGAGAGTATAGCTACCGATTTGGCTAAAGAATTCAATCAAGAAACTGTTCTTGTCAAGGACTACAATACAAATGAAATGTATTTTGCCGATCAGAAAGATATTCCAGCTACACATGTGGACGATGTTCACCGCTAACTAACAGGATGTTATGTTTATAAAGATAAGCGATGCTGAGTATAATAGGTGTCTCCGATTCTCAAAGAAAGTGGTAGACACTAATATAGACTGTTATTCCCGTCGTAATCAAACCGACAAGGAAAAAATAGTTGACGATATCTTGGTTGGTAAAATAGCTGAAATAGCTTCTGAAAAGTTATTGACAGCAAGGGGTATAGAGCATAGTGAGACTGACTTGAATATTTACGATGTTGGTGGAAAGTCTTTCGATCCAGACTTATACGGGTGGACGGAAAGACATTCATGGAAGTTTCATGTCAAGTGTATGAAGAAAGAGAATGCCGAGCGGTGGGGGCTTTCATGGTCTTTCCAGGCGCGGGATCATCTTGTAACCGATGCTGATGATGATGAGTATATTATTTTATGTGAGATGGTTGATTATCATACTATTGATATCAAGACAGTTGTGAAGGCAAATACTTTATTCAACTGCTGGAGTGAGCCGAAGTTGAGTAAGCTCAAAGGAATAAAGAAGGTATTGTATTGGGAAGCACTCGAAAGACTTCCGGGTGTAAAGAAGATGTGACATGGATAGCTTACCTTATACAGACAGAGAAGTGGATTGTGTTTGTTATGGAATCTCATATGATGAGATTATGCCGATGATAAAGGAGCATAACCCGAAAGACACCACCGATATTATGAAGTGTTGTCGTGCGGGAAGGGCGTGTGGTATGTGTGTTCCTTATATTAACTACTACATAAAGGAGAAACAAGGTGAAGATAAAATTTCATGAGAAGCAAAATCTTGTTTTTTCTTGTTACAGTGAGCAATTGAATAAGGTATCCGCATGATAAACACATGAGTCCGTGGGCTGATGTCTCTGAAAATAAGTGTTGACTTCCATAAATACCTGTTAGGATACTACACATGGAGACAACGATGCGTAAGTGCCAATGCGGCAACCAAGTAGAAGACGAGCGAATTGAACTGCTCGACTCTCGGGTGTGTTCCGCTTGTGCTGCTAAGGGTATAGCGCAACCCGCTTCCCTCAAGGGCTTTATGATTTACGATCATAAGACTGCTCCAACCATCTGTTTCATGTCTGAAGATCAATTCAACTACGCCAAGACGATGACGGATAGGGAGGGGCAAGAATCCATCCTCACCAAGATTGTCAAGGACATCCAGTAAGGAAACATATGGACACCCCTCAGAAAAACACCGTTCGCCCTTCGATCCGAAACGCTGCCGTCAACGCTCCGAAGGCTCAGAACACGACTGCTCCAGTTGAGAAGGACTTTGTGTGGTATCTCAAGAATGTCTGTGGTGGACAGGATAAGTACCAGTTTGCCACCCATGACGAAGCCTATAAGTTTGGCTGGGCGCTGCGGGATAAACATGGTAGCAAGATTCGTGTAGAAATTGCGGTTGATACAGTCCGAGTGTTTGCTATATGATATAGTTTGATGTGAATGAATCTACCAAGAATGATTTTATAGAAATAAACCCTCTAATATATCTACCATCTATCTCAATATTTTTGAGTGTGTCAATCACTCTATAATAAATTTGATATTCCACTTGATTTTTTTGTATAGTCGTTAGAATATAGGAGAATAAAAGGAGAAGCGTTATGTCTTTCTTTTCGGTAACTATCGAAACCATTGAGAGCATCGTCAAGCATCCGAATGCTGACACTCTTGATGTTGCCCGTCTCAGCGGACTCGCATTTGAGTTCGTTGTTCGTAAGGGCGAATACACGGTTGGAGAGAGGGTTCTCTACTTCCCGATTGACTCTATCATTCCTCTCCATGTCCTTGAGAAATTCGGGCTTGTGAAGGAAGGAAAGGGTGTCCTCGCTGGGAAGCAGGGAAACCGCGTCAAGACGAAGGAAATTCGTGGCGTATTCTCCCGTGGTATCGTCGCCAAGCTGCATCACGCTGATGGGTTTGATCGCGTGGACCGTCCAGATGGACTGACTGCATACTTCGGCGTTGAGAAGTGGGAACCGCCTGTTGTTATGGAAAAGGGTGCAAACCTTCTTCCTCTCCCTGCCCATGTGCAGGAGATTGTGGGTGCCCGCTACGATATCGAATCCACTGACAGACACGGTGAAGTCCTTAACGCTCTCATGGATGTTGATGTCTATGTTACTGAAAAGCTTGAGGGGCAGAACTTCTCTGTTACTGCTACTCCTAGTGGTGAAGTATTCGTCAGTCAGCGTAACTACACCATCCAGCCGATTGAGGGACATACTCACACTTTCTGGAAGGTGGCTGATAGCGAAGGAATCGTTGATGCCGCTAAGAGGCTTGCAAAAACTGTGCCCGTGACTATCTTTGGCGAATTCCTTGGACCAGGGGTGCAGGGTAACATCTACCAGTTGAAAAACTACGAGGTTAGAGTATTCGACATCGCTCTCGGTGACAGATTCCTCAACTACGCTGAGCTTTGCAGCGAAGTGTTTGCTTCTGGCTTGAAGCAAGTTCCCGTTATCTACACGGGAAAGCTTCGTGAATTCCTCGACGGTAAGGCTATCAAGGAAGTAGCTGGAGGGAAGAGTGTGCTGTTTGACACGCTTCGTGAAGGCATCGTCATCAAGCCTCTCTACGAGATGAAGCTTCCACATTTCGGAAGAGTTATCATCAAAAAGAGAGACGAGAAATACGAGGCAATCCGTGGATGAAAGTATAAGGGTACGCTAGTTGCGTATCCTTATATTATTTCTGTCTGGAGTCAAATAATAAATACAGATGGAAGGCTTGTTTTATGGATATGAAGTCCTACTGTCACCGACAGGTAGAGGAAGCTAAAAAGTATAAGTGGATTCAGAGTCAGAAAGCGGGACGGGATTTGGGTGATTCTGCTATTACGGAATGGGTGGAAAAGTTTGCCGCCCATTTCCGAAAAGACTATAATGAAGAGTATGCAGCCATGGTTACATATGTAGCTTCGGAAACAATAAAAGAGCTACAAAAAAAATAATGTAAACATTAACAATGAAGTCGTAGAAAAGATAGTCAAGATATCCATTGACAAGTTTACATCTAAATGGACTGTCGAAATGGCTAAGGATAACCATAGCATTCAAATGGATTTGTTATAGCTCTAAACCACCCATTTTTTTATAATATCTTTATCTATTTGACTAACTATATTTTTATGAGGTATTTTGAACATACTGCTACACTGTTGTAGAGTAAATCCAAGCATGATATATTCTATTATTTTACTTTTTATAGGTATTGGTATTTTCTCCGGCGATGCTATTAGGGGACGATTTTTACTATTTTGTTTTTTACTATCATCTTCTTGTCTATTATAGCATCTGTATGTTTCATCAACTACTATCATGTTATTTTCGTTTGATGTAACTATATCCTCGTATTTTTCAACTATTTCATTTATAATTTTAGAATCATATATTTCATATATTGCCCCGTCAATATACTTATTGAATAAACATCCTTTACCAGAGTATATTACATTTATATTTTTTATTATTTCATTCTCAAGTTTATATGCATCTTTTTCATTCATTCCTTCTTTTATTTTGAAAATATATGGTTCGTTGTTTTCCGCTTTCATCCTTTCAATATATTTGCGGAGAACTCTGTTGTGGGATTTTCTATTATGGATTTGTATTCTATCTTCTTTTCCCCTTCCAACATATATAGGCAAATATTTTATTCCATAGTCATTCTTTACTTTATACAAAAATTTTTTATTACAGTAAACATAAACATAATAGATATTATCCATTTTCACCTTCTATCATATTTTTTATTTCAATTTCTGAAAATATATAGGTTCTCTCCGATATCTTTTTCCCAACCAACCTTCCACATCGCCTCCAGTTAGATATTGTGTGTGTCTTTTTGACAAACATTTTGGCTACTTCTGTCAAAGTGAACCACTTTATTCCATCTATCTCTATCATACATTATCCTCCTTTATTGTTATTTATAATCATATGTCCTCATCATATCAGGGTTTATAGATAAAAGTAGAAAAAAATTTGGGAACGTTATAATCCAAATAGAAAGGAGAACACATATGTTCAGACACACCGAAGATATCTTCGACACCTTCAACCATGTCTTTGCCGTATTTGACAAAGAGTTTAGAGACGCAGAACGCCGTCTTGGGCTACGCAACGCTCTACCCTCTGTGACTGTTCCAGGCTTGAAGACATATTCAAAGTATGACTATATCCAGACATACGATGATGGTGTAAAGCAGGAAACCTATAAGAACGGTAAGCTGCATGGTGAAGTTGTATACCATGACGGGAAGACGCCCTCCGAATTCTTCATCGAAGGGCGTCATGTCGATAAGGTGAAGTGGGATGAATATGTGCAGAAGGTCGAAGACGAGCGTCTGCACTATATAACCATCGACAACCGAGACTACACCGTTACTGGTAAGCAGCTAAGGGACTTAAAAGGTAAGCTGGATGAAGTGCTCAAGTTAGAAAAGAAATAAGTTTGAGCAAGAAGCCCCCGGAAACGGGGATTTCTTTTTTATCAACGTTCCACCAGAAAACCCATTGGACCGATGGGATGAATGGTGGGTAACTTGGTACTTGACTTTCTAAAATAAGTGATATAATATATTTAGTTCTTTGAAAAAAGCAATATAGACAGG
>Ga0209172_10003155_pt1 | contig 26180 bp, 31 predicted proteins | sample LarsenN4metaG_FD_184113 | JGI IMG/M metagenome (GOLD analysis project Ga0209172, IMG submission 184113) | Hot spring sediment bacterial and archeal communities from British Columbia, Canada, to study Microbial Dark Matter (Phase II) - Larsen... ... | reverse complement strand
ATCTCATGCCGGTCATCCTGGATGCCGTGCGCGCCTACGCTACCGTCGGTGAGATCTGCGACACGCTGCGCGAGGTCTTCGGCGTTCACCGGCCCACGCTGGTCGTCTGACCGCCACCATGGCCGATCTGCTCGACGACGTGCTGGGAGGCAACGCGCAGGCCGCCGCGCGGCTGATCTCGCTCGTCGAGGACGGCGATCCCGAAGGGTATGCGCTGCTCCGCCGGCTGCACAGCCGGACCGGCCGCGCGTACGTCGTCGGCGTCACCGGCCCCCCGGGGGCAGGGAAGAGCACCCTGGTGGACGGCCTCACGCGGCTGCTGCGCGCCCGGGGTCAGACCGTGGCCGTGGTGGCCGTGGATCCGACGAGCCCCTTCACCGGCGGCGCGCTGCTGGGCGACCGCATCCGCATGCAGGATCACGCGACCGACCCGGGCGTCTTCATCCGCAGCATGGCCACTCGGGGCAGCCTGGGCGGGCTGGCGCCCGCGACCGCCGACGTCGTCCGCGTACTGGACGCCATCGGCTACGACGTGATCTTCGTGGAAACCGTGGGCACCGGCCAGGCCGAGGTGGACGTGGTGGGGGCGGCGGATACGGTGGTGATCGTCCTTGTGCCCGGGCTGGGCGACACGGTGCAGACCATGAAGGCCGGGATCATGGAGATCGGTGAGATCTTCGTGGTCAACAAGGCCGATCAGGGAGACGCCGACCGCACGATCACCGAGGTGAAGATGATGTTGGCCTTGCACCCGCGTCAGGGCCTCCGGCAGCCCGCGGTGCTGCGCACCGTGGCCGCCGGCGGGGAGGGCGTGGACGAGGTGCGGGTGGCCATCGACGCGCACCGGGCGGAGCAGGAGGCTGCGGGCGCCCTGGCGGAGCGGCGCCGCCGGCGGAGGCGGGACGAGATCATGCGGAGGGTCGAGCTGCGGCTGAAGGACCGCGCGCTCGACGCCGCGCGGCGCAGCGGGCGGCTCGATGAACTCACCGCGCAGGTCGCCGCGGGCACGCTCGATCCGCACAGCGCGGCCGACGAGATCCTCAAGGAGCTGTGAGCGTGACGGCGGCGCACGCGCTGCGGGGCGGGCTCGCGCTCGACCACATCGGCATCGCCGTCGCCGACCTCGCGGCGGCCGAGCGCCTCTATACGGAGACGCTGGGCGGGCGCGTGGCGGTGCGCGAGGACCTGGCCGCAGACGGCGTCCGCGTCGTCTTCGTCGAGCTGCGCGGGGCGCTCATCGAGTTGCTGACGCCGGCCGCGGCCGGGCCGCTGGCGCGGTTCCTCGACGCGCGCGGCGAAGGGCTGCATCACCTCGCCTTCGAGGTCGCCGATCTCGACGCCGCCCTGCGTGAGGCGGAAGCGGGCGGCATGCGGCTCGTGGACGCCCGGCCCCGCACCGGCACGCGCGGACGGTTGATCGCCTTCCTCCATCCGTCCGCGGCGCGCGGCGTGCTCATCGAGCTCGTGCAGCGGCCGCGGCAGTGATGCGGCGGCCGCGGCGCGCGGGGCCCCGGCGGCGCGGCATGAACGGCGCACACTCCGCCGCCTCCGCTGTCTTGTCAGGGCGCAACGTCCGCTGCTATAATTCCCGACGGCTGGATCCTCCCGCATCCGACCAGCCGCAGTCGCCCGGACACCGGTAGCTCGGCAGGGCTCAATTCGCAGGACCCACGCGGAAGCGCCGACGCACCCTCGCCGCACTCAGGCTTCTGTGATGCTCCGTTCCGGAGGTGTGTGTGGAACCGGAACGCCCCGTGGTGATCCGTTCAGGGATCCTCAGCGCGCTCATCCTTGCCGTCGGGCTCTCCGGCGGGATCGGGGGGGCGCTGGGGTACTCGGCGTTGCGCAAGGACGTGACGATCGTCGCCGAGGGCAAGACGCTTCAGCACACGACGTTCGGGCGCACGGTCGCCGACGTTCTCAGTGAGGCGCGGATCCGTCCGCGCCGCGGCGACACGGTATTCCCCAGGCCCGACACGCCGCTCGCCGAGGGCCAGATCATCGTGGTCCGCGGCGCCGTGCCCGTCACCATGGACCTCGACGGCAGGACGCTGCAGGTGCGCACCGGCAGCCCCACCGTGGTCGACCTGCTGCACGAACGTGGCATCGTCCTCGCCGGGCGCGACAAAGTGTTTCCGGGCCGCGCCGCCCGCATCGTGCAGGGCATGCGCATCCGCGTGGTGCGCATCCATGAGAGGACGGCGGTGGAGCGCTTCCCCATCCCGTATCCCGTCCGCACGACGTCCGACCCGCGTATCCCGCGCGGGATTGTGCGCGTCGCGTCGCCGGGCCGCGCGGGCGTCAAGGAGCGTCTCTGGACGGTCACCTACGCCGACGGCAGACCGGTGGCCCGTACGCCCGCGGGAGTGCGGGTCGCCCGCGAGCCGCAGCCCCGGATCATCAGCGTCGGGACGCAGCATCTGGTCGCCTCGCGCGGCGCGTTTGCCGGCAAGGAGATGCTCCACATGGTCGCCACGGCCTACTCCCCGTACTGCTGCCCCGGCGTGGATCACATCACGGCCACCGGCGTGCACGCGGGGTACGGCGTTGTGGCCGTGGATCCCGCCGTGATCCCGCTGGGCAGCCGCCTGTACATCGAGGGGTACGGCTATGCGCTCGCCGGCGACACGGGCAGCCGGATCAAGGGGCTGCGCATCGACCTCGGCTTCGACACCAGGCGACAGGCCATCCAGTTCGGCCGCCGGCCGGTGCGCGTCTATATCGTCCAGAAGAAGGAACGGCGCACGTCCTAGTGGCCGACCTCGCCACCCCGGCGGGGACCGCGCACGTTCTCCGGTCGCACGGGATCCGCCCCCGGAAGCGGTTCGGGCAGCACTTCCTCGTCAGCCGCGCCACGCTCGAGCGCATCCTCGAGGCCGCGGCGCTGACGCCGCAGGACGGCATCCTGGAGGTCGGGGCGGGCATCGGGACGCTGACGGTCGCCCTCGCGCCGCGGGTGCGCGCGGTGGTGGCCGTCGAAATGGATCCCGCGCTGCTCCCGGCGCTGCGCGAGCAGACGGCGCCGTTCGCGAACGTCGCCCTTCAGAGCGGCGACATCATGCGCATGGATCTGCAGGCCCTGGCCGGCCGGCTCCCCCCGCCGCGGAAGACGGTGAGCAACCTGCCCTACAACATCGCCTCCCCGCTGCTGGCGGCCCTGCTCGAGCCCTCGCTGCGATTCAGGCGGCTGGTCGTCACGGTGCAGCGCGAAGTGGCCGAGCGCCTCACCGCATCACCCGGCACGAAGGCGTACGGGGCGCTGTCCGTGGCCGTGCAGTACCGGGCCGCCGCGGATGTGGTGGCCCGCGTGCCGCCCGCGGCGTTCTTTCCCCGGCCCGACGTGGAGTCGGCGGTCGTGCGCCTCGCGCCGCACGATGAGCCCCCGGTGGAGGTGGGCGACGAGGCGCTGTTCCGGCGGGTCGTGCGCGCCGCGTTCGCCCAGCGGCGCAAGACGCTGCGGAACACGCTCGCCGCCGGGCTCCTGATCGCGCCCGACGCGGCGGCGGCCGCCTGCCGGGCCGCGGGCCTGGACCCCGGCCGCCGCGGCGAGACACTGGACCTGGCGGCGTTTGCCGCCCTCGCGCGCGCGCTGGCCGCCGCCGGAGGTAAACTTCCGCGCCCCAGGGAAGACCATAGGTGATGACCGACCTCAGCGAGTTCTACTCCGCCAGCGCGCGGGTAATGTCCCGGTCGCTGATCCGGGAACTCCTCAAGCTCACGCGGCGCGGCGGGATCATCTCCTTCGCCGGCGGGCTGCCCGATCCGTCCACGTTTCCGGTGGACGAGCTGAAGGCGATCACCGCGCGCGTGCTGGACCGGGAGCCGCAGCTGGTCCTGCAGTACGGGCCGACCGAGGGCGACGCCCGGCTGCGCGACGAGCTCGTGCGCTGGATGGCCAAGGACGGCATCCGGGCAACGCGCGACCGGATCATCATCACCACGGGCAGCCAGCAGGGGCTGGATCTCGTCGGGCGGGTGTTCCTCGATCCCGGGGACGTCATCCTGGTCGAGCGGCCCTCCTACATGGCCGCGCTGCAGGTCTTCCGCATGTACCGGGTCGAGATGGTCGGCGTGGCGCAGGACGACGACGGGATGCGGATGGATGCGCTCGAGGAGACGCTGGGCGCGCTGGCCGCCGCCGGCAAGCGGCCGAAGATCATCTACGTCGTCCCCGACTTCCAGAACCCGTCGGGGGTGACGATGAGCGAGCCGCGGCGCCGCCGGCTGCTGGCCCTGGCGCGCGAGCACCGGTGCCTGGTGGTGGAAGACAACCCCTACCGGGAGCTGCGGTTCGAGGGGGAAGCGCCCCCGCCGCTCGCCGCCCTCGACGACGACGGCCTCGTCATCTATCTCTCCACGTTCAGCAAGACGCTGTGCCCCGGGATGCGCATCGCCTGGGTCGCCGCGCGCGACGAGATCATCCAGCAGTTCGTCACCGCGAAGCAGGGGATGGATCTCTGCTGCTCCACGTTCACGCAGGCCATCGCGGCGGAGTTCTGCGCCTCGGGGGCGCTGGCCGCGCGCGTGCCCGGCATCGCCGCGCTGTACCGGCGCAAGCGCGACGTCATGCTCGTCGCCCTGGAGCGGGAGATGCCGCCGGGGGTGAGCTGGACCCATCCGCACGGCGGGTTGTTCCTCTGGGTGCGCCTGCCGGCGGGGATGGACAGCGAGCAGCTCCTGCGGCCGGCGATCGAAGAGGAGGGGGTCGCCTACGTCGTCGGCTCCGGCTTCCACGCCGACGGCGGCGGGAAGAACACGATGCGGTTGAACTTCTCCTATCCGAGCGAGCAGGACATCGCCGAAGGGATCAGGCGGCTGGGCACCCTGGTGAAGAAGCGCGCGCCCACGGAAGTGACGGCGTCATAAAGAACCTGCCGTTCAGCCGAGAAGCCTGAGGGGGGACGCACGCGCGGCGTCCCCCCTCACACTCCCCCCTCCGCGGGCTACCTCCCGGCCACGCTCCGCGAGGACGCGGCTAAGTCTTTGGCCACCATCACCGTGATGTCCGCGGCGCCCCCGGGCTGGCGCGTGACGAGCTTGCTGCCCAGCAGGTCCGCCAGGAACTCCGCGACCTCCGTCCGACCCGTCCGGTCGATGATGGTGGTGATGCTGACCAGGCTCGGCGCGGTATCCACCCGCACCACGTTGAAGCCCAGGCGCCCGAGGCGCTGCGCCGTCAGGCGGGCGAGCCCCGGCACGCCGCTGCCGTTGAGCACCTCCACCGAGGTGGCGGCCAGCGCTTCCGGCGTCACCCCGTAGAACATCTGCGTCAGCGCCAGGCGCACGCGCTCCTCGTCGGGCACCCAGTACGTCGCGCCGATCGTGCCGGGCAGGGTCATGAACGAGAAGTCCGCGCGCTCCAGCCGGGAGACGAACACGCCCAGGCTGATCAGCTCGCGCACGGTCATGTTCGTCTGCGTGTTCTCCACCACCGCGCGCAGCAGCTGCGGGGCGTGCACCATCGTCGCCGGGGACTTCAGCTTGTCGAAGAGCGCGAAGAGCATCTTCTGCTGGCGCTCCACCCGCGCAATGTCGGCCAGCGCGTCGTGGCGGAAGCGCACGTAGCCCATGGCCTGGCGGCCGTCGAGGTGCTGGCGGCCCTTCTTCAGATTGATGTACAGGCCGCCCCACCGGTCCGTGTACTTCATGTCCTTCTCGACGTCGATCTCGATCCCGCCGATCGCGTCGATGAAGCGGGCAAACGACTCCGGCCCGAGCTTGACGTAGAAGTGCACCGGCACGCCGAGCAGATCCTGGACGGTCCGGATGGTGAGCCCCGGCCCGCCGAACGCGTACGAGGCATTGATCTTGGAGACCCCGACACCCGGGATCACGGCGCGCGTGTCCCGCGGGATGGAGAGGCCGCTCACGCGGTTCCGCACGGGATCGAAGCTCACCAGCATCAGCGTGTCCGCCCGCGAGACGTTGACCACCTGCCGCCGGTTGTTGAGCGTGACGTCCACGCCGATGAGGAGGACGTTGACGCGGTGGGTCAGCCGCAGCGGCAGGCTGAACGGATCGGCGGACGCCGGGCGGTCGACGACCTCGTTTCCGGTGTAGACGTCGGCGTGGGTAAAGACGTAGAGAGCGGAGCCGGCGAAGAACCCGAGGACGACGGCGGGGATCCCGGCCACCAGCCACCGCGCATACACCCACCAGCGCTGCCGGAGCCGCCCCCACAGGCCGGCCGGAGGCGGCGGCGCGGGCGGAACGGGCGGCGGGGATGCGGCAGGCGGGAGTGGATGCGACTCGTCCACAGCGGTTTTAATCATACGCGCCCAAGGTGGAGTGTCAAGGAAACTCAACCCCTGCGTGGAACTACCTCTATACCTACCCAGGCAGGGGGTATTCAAGCATCTCTCGCGGGTTCCACGTGCCGCAGCATCACGCCGCAGGTTTCCCCCGCTGCCCGCGTTCACCGGTCTGTGCCCTGGCGATCATCCTGACGGAGGTGGTGCCCTGATGTCTGTGGAGGTGGGCCGGCGCCCCGAGGGAGGCAAGCCCGTGAAAGAGCTCCACCTCAACGCGTACGCGAAGGTCAACCTCACGCTGGACGTCGGCGCGCAGCGCGCCGACGGCTTCCATGACGTCGAGTCGGTCATGCACACCATCGCGCTGCACGACGCCATCACACTCCGCGAGGCGGGGAACGGCGTCGAGCTCGTGGTGCGCGACGGCGCCGACGTCCCCGCCGATCACCGCAACCTGGTGGTCCGCACGGCCCAGATGCTGCGGGAGATGTTCAACGTGCAGCGTTCGGTGCAGATCGAGCTGACCAAGCGCATCCCGGTGGCGGCGGGGCTGGGCGGCGGGAGCTCGGACGCGGCGGTGACGATGCTCGGCCTCGTGCAGCTCTGGAAGCTTCGCCTGGAAGGGCGCCAGGTGCGCAGCCTAGCCACGAAGCTCGGCGCCGACGTCCCCTTCTTCCTCGAAGGCGGCGGGGCCGTGGCGCGGGGGAAGGGCGAGAAGCTCACCTTCCTGCCCCCGCTGCCCACGACATGGGTCGTGCTGGCCCGCCCGCGAGCCGAGGTGCTGACCAGCTGGGCCTACAAGCAGCTGCAGCCCGCGGCGATCGCGAGCCGGCCGGACACGCAGGCGATGATCGCGGCCGTCCGCCGGGAGGATGTCCGTGAGGTGGGCCGGCTCCTGCGCAACGTCTTCGAGCCCGTGATCACCGCGGTCCACCCCATCATCGCCGAGCTGAGGGCGCGCATTCTCGGCGGCGAGGCGTACGGCGCATCGATGAGCGGCACGGGGCCCACGGTCTTCGGGCTGATGGCCAACGAGGCGGCGGCGCGTAAGGTGGCCGACGACCTGCGGGAGCTCCCCGACGTGGACGTGCACGTCACCCGGACATTCGCCGAGAACCGGTAGCCGCGCTGGCGCCTGCGATGCCCGACGCGATCATCCTGGCCGGCGGCGGCAGCGAGCCGGGCCTCGACCCGGGACTGGCCAACAAGGCGTTCATCCCGCTGGCCGGCCGCCCCCTGGTCGCCCACGTCGCCGCCGCCCTGCGGAGCGCGCGGGGCATCGGCCGGATCGCCGCCGTGGGGCCGGTTCAGGCCCTGCGGGCGGCGCTCCCCGCCGGGATCACGCTCGTGGACGACGCCGGCGGGATCATGGACAACGTCCTGCACGCCCTGCGGGAACTGGGGACGGCCGCCCCCGCGCTCGTCGCGGCCAGCGATATCCCGCTGCTCACCGCCCGGGCGGTGGAGGACTTCCTTTCCGATTGCGAGAACAACAGCGCCGACTTCCACTACGCCATCGTCCCGCAAGACGTCATGGAACGGGTCTATCCGGGCGCGCGCAAGACATTTATCCGCGTCGCGGACGGCACGTTCACGGGGGGCAGCGTCATGCTGGTCAACCCCGCGGTGGCGGAGCAGGTGCGGACGTTCGTGGACCGGGTCGTCGGCGCGCGCAAGAAGCCGTGGCTGCTGGCCCAGCTGTTTGGGTGGAGCGTGGTGATGAAGTTCGCCTCGGGCCGTCTGACCATCGCCGAGATGCAGGAGAAGGTGACCGAGATCCTGGGGATCACGGCGCGGCCGGTGATCAGCCCCCACCCCGAAGTGGCCCTCGACGTCGACGTCGGCAAGCCGGAGAACCTCGAGATCATCAGACGCGCCCTGGACGCCCGGGTCTCCTGAGCCGGACGGTATGGCGGAACGGCGACGCGAGGGGAGACTACGGCGGGGCGAGCGGATGGTGGTCATGGCCCACCACCTGCTCTCAGCCCCCCACCGCCTCTTCTCCCTGGGGACGTTCGTCGCGCAGCTGGGCGCCGCGAAGTCCACGGTGAGCGAAGACCTGGGCTTCATGCGCGGCGCGTTCGAGCGGTTCGGCCTGGGCCGGGTCGAGACACTGGCCGGCGCCGCGGGCGGCGTACGCTACCTGCCGCATCAGGATCGCGCGCGCATCCGCGCCCTGGTGGAAGAGCTGTGCGGCAGGCTCCGCGACCCCGGCCGCGCGCTGCCCGGCGGGTTCCTCTACACGGCCGACGTCATCGCCACGCCGGGCTACGTGGCCGCGCTGGGCGAGGCGTTCGCGACGTTCTTCGAGGAGAGCCGGCCGGACGTCGTGCTGGCCATGGAGGTGCGGGGGATCCCGCTGGCGCTGATGACGGCGCGCGCCTTCGACGTGCCGCTGGTGACCATCCGGCGCACCGCCCATCCGACCGACGGGCCCGCCGTCAGCGTGAACTACGTCTCGGGATCGTCCCAGACCGTCCAGGCCATGACGCTCCCGCTGCGGGCCATCCCGCCCCGGGCCCGGGTGCTGTTCATCGACGATTTCCTGCGAGGCGGGGGCACGGCCCGCGGCGTCTACAACCTCATGCGCGAGTTCCAGGCCGACGTGGTCGGGGTGGGCGTGCTCATCGAGACGCCCGCGCCGCGCGAGCGGCTCATCGACCGCTACGTCTCGCTCATCCAGTTCCAGGGCGTCACGCCGGCCGGCGAGGTGCTCATCGGCCCCAGCCGGGCCGTGCTCGAACCCGCCCCCCGCTGAGCCCCTGCCCGCTTCCCCCGCGCCCTCTTGACAGCCCCCGCGGGCGCGCGCAGAATAATCTGAGCGTGCACTCAATATGAATGAGCACTCACTCAGTGCGTATCGCGCCCCGGGCGGCGGGGTAAGGGCATGTCCCGGATCGCCGCGGACCTGAAGGCCCGGCGCTCGGAGACCAGGCGCACCCAGATCCTCGAGGCCGCGGTGCGCGTATTCGCCCGGCGGGGGTTCGACGGGGCGACCATCAAGGAGATCGCCCGCGCCGCGCGGCTGTCCGAGGGCAGTATCTACAACTACTTCCGCAGTAAGGAAGACCTGCTCGTGCACATCCCGCATTACCTCATCCGGCCGGCCCTCGACCCGCTCCTGGCGCCGGGCGCTCCGCCGCAGACCGTGGCCGAGGTCGAGCGGCAGCTGCGGCAGGTGGCGCGGGCCATGGTGGGGCGGATCAAGGAGAACGCGTGGTTCCTGAAGGTGTTCGTCTCCGCGCTGCCCCGCCTCAGCCCCAGCGCGCGGGAGCGTTACGTTTCCCTGCTGCCCATGTACGCCGCGGAGAAAGTGGAACAGCTGCTGCAGGAAGGGATGACGGCGGGACTCCTCCGCCGGACCCTTGAGCCGGCGATCGCCGCCCGCGGGTTCGCCGGCATGCTGGTGTTCTTCATCGTGATGCAGGAGGTCTTGCTGGAGAAGAAGATCCTTCCGCACGATTACGAGACGATCGCCGACGAGGTCGTGCGGCTGTTTCTCTACGGCGCGGCCGCGCACCCCGAGCTCGAGCGCTCGCTCCGGTCGTCAGGCGGGATCGCAAGGAGGAGACCGACGTGACCCGAGTCCACCGCATCATCGCCCTGCTGCTGGCCGTAACGTTCGCCGCCGCCGCGGTGCCCGCCGCGTGGGCGCAGGCCCCCCAGCCCGCGCCCCGCGAGCTCACCCTCGCCCAGGCGCTGACCCTGGCCGCGCAGCAGAACCACCAGCTCCGCGTGGCCGCCTACGAAGTCAGTATCGCCCGGTCGCAGCTGGCGCAGGCCCGGGCCGGCGGCGCGCCGCAGGTGAGCGTCCAGGGCAGTTACACGCGGACGAAGGAGGCAGGGCCGACCACGGTCTCCATCGCCGGCATGACCGTCGAGATCCCCGCGGCCTCGCCCAACCTCTACAACCTGGGGCTCGCCCTGCAGTACCCGCTGTACACGGGCGGCCGGCTCGACGCGCAGATCGCCCTGGCCGAGGCGAACGTGAAGGGCGCCGAGGCCGCCCTGGCGCGGGTGACGCAGCAGGTGATCTTCGGCGTCCGCCAGGCCTACTACCAGCTCCTGCTCGCCCAGGCCGGATCCGAGGTGGCCGACCGCAGCGCGGCGCAGGCGGCGGAGAACCTGCGGGTGGCACAAGCCCGCGTGGCCGCGGGCGCGTCGCCCCGGTTCGACGAGGTGCAGGCCCAGGTCGCCGTGGCCCAGGCGCGCCAGAGCCAGGTGCGGGCGAGGAACGGGATCGCCCAGGCGGCCCAGGGGCTGAACGCGCTCGTGAATCTTCCATTGACTACCCCCCTGCGGCTGCGCGACGCGCTGGCCGTGCGACCGGTCGGTCCGGCGGTGGACGCGCTCATCGCGCGGGCGCTGGAGGTGCGCCCCGAGTTTGCCGAACTGCGCGCGCGCCAGGCCGCGGCGCAGGCCGGGATCGCGCTGGCGGAGAGCGGGGCCAGGCCGGCGGTGGCCCTCAACGGCGCGGCCGGCTACGGCAACACAAACGCGCTGTTCGGCAGCGGCGCCTCGACCAGCTGGAGCGTCACGCTGGCGGCCACGCTCAACCTCTACGACGGGGGACTGACCAGGGAACGCGTCGCCGAGGCGCGGCAGCGGCTGGAACAGCTGCGCGCCCTGGAAGCGCAGCAGCGCCAGGCCGTGGAGCTGGAGGTCCGGCAGGCGTTCCTCAACCTGCAGTCCGCGGCCGAAGAGCTGGCCGGCGCGGACGCCGTGGTGACGCAGGCCGCGGAGGCGCTGCGCATCGCCAACGTCCGCTTCGAGTCCGGCGTGGGGACGAACCTCGAGGTGCTCACCGCGCAGACCACCGCCTCGCAGGCTGAACTGGGACGAGCGCAGGCCCTGTTCACCTACACCCTCGCCCGCGCCTCGCTTGAGCACGCGGTCGGGGCCGATGTTCCGTAGGAGAGGAGCAAGGGCGTGAAGCACCGCGCGCGCATTGTCGTGCTCATCCTGCTCGTGATGGTCCTGGGGGCGTGGGCGCTCGTGACCGTGATCCGCCGCGGCGGCGATCGGGCCGACGGCGTGGCGGCGTCGGGCACCATCGAGGCCACGCAGGTCAGCGTGGCCAGCAAGATCCCCGGACGGATCCAGCGCCTGCACGCGGGCGAGGGGGACGAGGTGCGCGCCGGAGATCTGCTCGTTACGGTGGAGGGCCGCGAACTGTCCGCGCAGATCACCCAGGCGGAAGCCGCCGTCTCCGCCGCCCGCGCGCGCGTCGCCCAGGCCCGCGCGGCGCTCGCCCTGCAGATCCGTCAGGTCGACGCGCAGGTCGCCCAGGCCCGCGCGGCGGCCGATGCCGCCCGCGAGCGAGTGGGTCAGGCCGGCGAAGCGCAGACGCTGACGGCCGGGCAGAGCACGCAGGGCGTCCGGCAGGCCGAGGCGGCCCTGGCGGCGTCGCGCGACTCGAGCCGGGCGGCGCTCGCCGCGCGCGAGCGCGCCCAGCGCGATCTGGCCCGGATTGAAGCGCTCTTCCGGGAGGGCGCGGTGAGCGCGCAGCAGGTGGACGCCGCGCGCGCCGCCTTTGCCACCGCCCAGGCGCAGTATGATGCGTCGCTGCAGATGGCGACCCAGGCTGAGGCCACGCTGCGTTTGGCCCGCGAGAACCAGCGCCAGGTCGGCCTGCGCGAGCGCGACGTGCGGACCGCGCAGTCCCAGGCGCGTCAGGCGGACGCCGCGGTGGCGCTGGCCCGCGCCGGCGAGGAGGCGATCGCGCAGCGCCGCGCCGACCTGGCCGCCGCAGAGGCCGCGGTGGCGCAGGCCGAGGCCGGACTGCGCGTGCTGCTGACCCAGCGGGAGAATCTCACCATCACCTCGCCCCTGGACGGCGTCGTGCTCGTGGAGCACGCCCGGGCCGGCGAGGTTGTGGCCGCCGGAGCCCCGATCCTCACCGTGGCCGACCTGCGGCAGGTGTGGATCCGGCTCTACATCCCGCTGCCGCATCTCGGCCGTGTGGCGCTGGGGCGGCCGGCGGTCGTGACCACCGACGCGCTCCCGGGGATGACCTTCACCGGACGCGTGACCGAGATCGGCCAGCAGGCGGAGTTCACGCCGCGCAACGTGCAGACTCCGGAGGAGCGCGTCAGGCTTGTGTTTGCGGTCAAGGTCACGGTGCCCAATGCCGAGCGGCTGCTCAAGCCCGGTATGCCCGCCGACGCGGTGATCGCCACGGCGGAGGCCGCCCCGTGAGCGCCCCGCTCGGCCCGGTCGGCCGGTGATCGCCGCGGATCCGTCCTACGCGGTCGCCACCGACGGGCTGACCCGGCGGTTCGGGTCTGTTCTGGCGGTGGACGGCGTCTCGCTGGCGGTCCGGCCCGGCGAGATCTTCGGCCTGCTCGGCCCCGACGGCGCGGGCAAGACCACCGTGTTCCGGATGCTGGCCGCCGTGCTTACGCCGACGTCGGGGACGGCCCTCATCGCCGGCATGGACATCCGCACCGGCGAGGAGGATGTGAAGGCGCACCTGGGATACATGCCGCAGGCGTTCTCGCTGTGGGCCGACCTCACCGTGCTGGAGAACCTGCGGTTCATCGCCGACGCCTACGGCGTGCCGCGGGACCAGATCGCGCCCCGCCTGGACCGCCTGCTCGGCTTCAGCCGGCTGGCGCCGTTCGGGACACGCCGCGCGGAGTTCCTTTCGGGGGGGATGAAGCAGAAGCTGGCGCTGGCGGCGTCGCTCATCCACGAGCCGGCGATCCTGCTGCTGGACGAGCCCACGACGGGCGTGGACCCCGTCTCGCGCCGGGAGTTCTGGCAGATCCTCGGGGAGCTGAACGCCGCGGGGATGACGGTGGTGGTGGCCACGCCGTACATGGATGAGGCCGAGCGCTGCAGCCGCGTCGCGCTGATCCACCACGGCCGCATCCTCGGCGTGGACACGCCCCAGGCGATGAAATCCCGCCTTCAGGGCGTGGTCGTTGAGGTGCTCGCCTCCCCACGCCGCGCTGCGCTGGCCGCCGCGCGTACGGTCCCGGGCGTCCGCCAGGCTACAGTGTTCGGCCATGCCCTGCACGTCGTCGTCGCCGACGCGGCGCTGCAGTCCGCCCTGCGGCAGGCCCTGGAAGCCGCGGGGGTGGCGGTGGAACGGCTCCAGGTCATCGAGGCGTCGCTGGAGGACGTGTTCGTCTCCCTGATGGCGCGGAGCGCGTCCGATGAGCACGGCGACCAATAGAGACGCTATCCGCGCCGAGGGCCTGACCAAGCGGTTCGGGGAGTTCGTCGCGGTCGACCACGTCGATCTCACCATCGAGCGGGGCGATATCTTCGGCTTCCTCGGGCCCAACGGGGCGGGGAAGTCCACCACCATCCGCATGCTCTGCGGGCTCATGACTCCGTCGGCGGGACGGGCCGAGGTGCTGGGCCTCGACGTGGCCCGCGATCCGGAGCGCATCCGCTCGCGGATCGGCTACATGAGCCAGCGCAGCAGCCTCTACAACGATCTCACCGTCGCGGAGTTGCTCAACTTCTACGCCCGGGTGTACGGGCTGGGCGACGCGGAGCGGCGCGCCAAGGTGGCAGGGTGGATCGAGCGGGCCGACCTCGCCGGGCGCGAGCGGCAGCTCGTGGGGACGCTGTCGGGCGGCTGGCGGCAGCGCCTGGCCTTGGGCTGCGCCATCCTGCACCGGCCGGACCTCTTGCTGCTGGACGAGCCCACTTCGGGAACCGATCCGGTCCAGCGGCGAGAGTTCTGGGAGCTCATCTACCGGTTCGGGGACGAAGGGACGACCGTGCTGGTGACGACGCACTACATGGATGAGGCGGAGCACTGCGACACGCTGGCCTTCATCTACGGCGGGCGGATCATCGCGCGGGGATCGCCGGCGGCGATCAAGCGGGAGGCGGGGCTGCCCACCCTGGAGGACGTGTTCGTCTCGCTCATGGCCGGCGAGGGGGCCGCGCCGGCCGGCCCCGCGGGAGGAGCAGGGCATGGGTAGGCGGCTGGGCGCCATCATCATCAAGGAGTTTCTGCAGCTGGCCCGCGACCGCCGCACGCTGCTGATGGCGCTGCTCATGCCGGTCATCCAGCTGCTCCTCTTCGGCTACGCCATCACCACCGACGTGGAGCATCTGCCCACCATCGTGCTGGACCAGTCCCGGAGCCAGGAGAGCCGGGCGCTGCTGCAGCGCTTCGTCAACACGCGGTACTTCGACATCCGGAAGATGGCGGCCAGCGAGGCCGAGATCGAGCGGGAGATCGACCACGGCGCCTCCCGCGTGGGCATCGTCATCCCCCCGGATTACGACGACCTCCTGCTGGCCGGCCGCACGGCGCAGGTCCAGGTCATCGTGGACGCCTCTGATCCGCTCATCGCCCGGAGCGCGCTCAGTACGGCCGAGGCGGTCGGGCAGGTGACCTCGCTGGAGATCATCACGCGCCGGCTCCGGCGCAGCGGGATGTCGGGCGTGGGCCCGCCCCTGGAAGTGCGCACCCGCGCCTGGTACAATCCCGACCTGCGCAGCGTGAACTTCATGGTGCCGGGGCTGCTCGCCGTGATCCTCAGCATGCTCACACTGATGCTCACCGCGATGGCCATCGTGCGCGAGCGCGAGCTGGGCACGCTCGAGCAGCTCGTGGCCACGCCGATCCGCAAGACCGAGCTGATGCTGGGGAAGATTCTGCCCTACGTGGTGCTCGGGTACGCGGACATCACGCTGGCCCTGATCATCGGGGCGTACTGGTTCAAGGTGCCGATCCGGGGAAGCCTGCTGCTGCTCTACGGGCTGACGCTCATCTTCTACCTCGCCACGCTGGGGCAGGGAATCCTCATCTCGACCATCTCCCGCACGCAGCGCCAGGCGATGCAGGCGTCGTTCTTCGCCTTCCTCCCCACGATCCTGCTGTCCGGCTTCATGTTCCCGCGGGTGGGGATGCCGCTGCTCATCCAGTGGATCGGCTACGCGCTCCCGCTCACCTATTTCCTGATCATCGTGCGCGGGATCATCCTCAAGGGGATCGGCTTGGCCGAGCTGGTCAACCAGATCATCCCGCTGGCCGTGCTGGGCGTGTTCTTCTTCACGGTCAGCGTGGTCCGGTTCCAGAAGCGGCTGGAGTGAGCGGATGCCGCCTCTGCGCGCCGCGCTGTTCGATCTGGACGGGACGCTGCTGGATTCCCTCACCGTCCAGTACGGCGTGTTCACCCGGGTCTTCGAGGCGCTGGGGAAACGCTTCGACGAGGCGGTCTACAGGGAGCACTACTCACCCAACTGGTACCTGCTCTATGAGCGCCTCGGCCTGCCCCGCGAGCGCTGGCCGGAGGCCGACCGGCTCTGGCTGGAGCATTATGCTCGGACCTCGCCGCCGGCCATGTCCGGCGCGGAAGAGGTCATCACGGCGGCCCGGTCGGTCGGGTTGGCGGTCGGCGTGGTGACCTCGGGCGACCGCTCGCGGGTGGAGCGCGACCTGGCCCGCGTTGGATGGGAGACGACGTTCGATATCGTCGTCTGCGGCGGCGATCTCGCGGAGCGCAAGCCGAAGCCCGGACCGCTGCTCCACGCGCTGGAGCGCATGGGCGTGGTCCCGCAAGAGGCGCTCTACGCCGGAGACACCGTGGACGACGTGGTGATGGGCAAGGCGGCCGGGACGCTGACTGCGGGGGTGGCCGTCGGCTTTTCTCCGTGGGACGCGCTGGCCGAGGCGGCGCCCACGTACCTCTGCCGGTCTCTGCGCGAGGTCGCCCCCCTGCTACTTGGCCAGGCTGACGCCGGCGGGCACCGCGCGTGAGCGGGCGGACCACCAGGCCGCCAGCGCCAGCGGGATCAGCGCCGCCGCCGCGCCGACCAGCGCCATCGCGCCGTAGCCGATCGCCGCGAAGACGATCCCGCTGCTGAGGCCCCCGGCGGCGGAGACCAAGCCGATGAGCAGGTCGTTCACGCCCTGCGTGCGCGCCCGCTCCGCCGGAGTGAGGCGGTCCGAGAGCAGCGTGGAGCCCGCGACATAGCAGAAGTTCCACCCCAACCCCAGCAGAAAGAGTGCCACCGACATCGGCAGGACCTGCGGCGACAGCGTGGCGCTCAGGCAGGCCAGGATGAGCACAGACGCGCCGGCGACGATGACCGGCGCGCGGCCGAAGCGGTCGGCCAGGCGGCCGGAGATCACCGAGAAGGCGTACATCCCCACGACGTGCGTGGAGATGACGAAGGAGATGCTGCTCAAGGCGTGATCATGCCCGCGCATGTGCAGCGGCGTGATCGTCATCAGCATCACCATGACGAGCTGCCCGAACACCATCGCCGCCGTGGCCACGACCGCGGCTCGATCGTGCGCGATCTCGCCGAGGCTCCGGGTGGGGCCGTCCGCCTGCGGTCCGCCGCTCTCGTTCCCCAGCGCGCGGGCGAGCTCCTTGGGTTCCGGACGGAGCCAGGCGAAGACGGCCAGCGCGCCGAGGGCGAAGAGTACGAGCATGACGCCGAATGGCCCGGCGAACTCATCGTAGCCCGCCTGCTTCACCAGCCGTGCCACCGGGCCGGCCATGAGCGGGCCGACGACGGCCCCCACGGTGCCACCGAGGACGACGTTGGAGATGGCCCGGGCCCGCTGGTCAGGCGGGTGCACTTCCGCGGAGACGAATCGAGCCAGCTGCAGACAGGAGACAGCGAATCCCGTGAACGCCGCCCCGAGCAGAAAGATGAGCAGGGACTGGTTGAGGACGGCGATCACACCGAGGCTTCCCGCCACGCCCCCCAACGACAGCCCGAGGATGAGCGTGAGGCGCCGGCCGAACCGCTCCATGGCATAGCCCCAGCCCAAGGCGGAGAAGGCTGAGCCCAGGAGGTACACCATGGACGGGACGCCCGCCCAGGACGGACGGCCGCTGAGCTGCGCGCCGAGGATGGCGATGATGGGGAAAATGGCCACGGTTGCCGCCGAGCCGAGGCTCTGTGCGAGAAATAACGTGCGCGTGATCCGGCGGGCGGCCTGCGGGTGATCCATGCGGGACGCTACCCGATTCGCCCCCGCGGTTGACGCTCCTGCTTGCGCTCTCTATAATGTAGGATGTCGACGCGGGGTGGAGCAGCCAGGTAGCTCGTCGGGCTCATAACCCGAAGGTCGCAGGTTCAAATCCTGCCCCCGCTACCAGATTAAACGCCCAAGATGCAGATTTGAACTGTATCTTGGGCGTTTCGCTTTTTCTTCAGTCCACATGGTGGGCCTCCTTATCTCTGTGCGGACCTTTGTGCGGACTTGCTCCAGGGGGGGGCGATTCGCCTGCACCCGTTTCCGCCTCTATTTTGGATCAAGCCTAGACTGGATAGCCCTTCGACCCTCCCCGCCCTCCCGCCACAGTACTTGCGCGCGTGGGGCGATAACGTTATTATTATCGGTGTGGCAAGGGCTTCGTGGTCGGTCGAGTTCCACCCGGCCTGCGAGGCGTGGGCCAACGGGCTGAATCGGGCAGACGCAGAGGCTCTGCTGGCCGCGATCAAGGTACTGCGCGATGAGGGTCCGAACCTTGGCCGGCCGCTCGTTGACAGCGTCAAAGCTAGTCGTCACGCGAACATGAAGGAATTGCGTCCGGGTTCCACCGGACGTACCGAGATCCGGGTGCTCTTTGCGTTCGACAAGGAGCGCAAGGCGATCCTGTTGGCGGGTGGGGACAAGAGCGAAGACTGGAAAGGGTGGTACAAGGACAATATTCCTATCGCTGATGCCCGTTTCGACGAGCATCAAGCCGGGATCGAGAAGGCGCGTGTAACGAAGACGACCGCCCACAGCAAGAGCCAAGAGACGAAGGGTAGGGGAAGGCGATGAGTATGAAGGAGTGGGAGAAGAGGGTCCTCAAGGCGCCGGGGGCCACCGCCCGGGTTGCCGAGATCGAGGATGAGCTGCGTCTCGCCGCAGGACTGACTGCACTACGCGAGCAGGCTGGTTTTTCGCAGCGGGAGCTGGCACGACGCATGGGGGTCTCTCAGCCTCGCGTGGCCGCGATCGAGCAGTCCCGAAACGTCACGATCGACGTTCTCGAGCAGTACGCCGATGCCATCGGTGGGAAACTCGAGGTGACAGTGGTGAAGGGAAAGAGCAAGATCCTTCTCATGGCTGCTCATCCGCAGCGGACCCCTGCGACCTGGCGCCACATTTCGAAACAGAAGACAGCGACGACTGCTGCTGGAAAGCCGGCACGCGTTGGGATGCACAGACGCGGTTCGCGTTCAGGATGAGCCCGTTCCCCGCCCCGCCTTGACGGAAGTCTTCATTTGGCCGGGCGGCGCACGACGACACTCCCATCAATTCATGGCAAATTCACACGCGGTCCATTAGATCTTCACATCCATGCTGTACTCTACTATCCGAACCATAGGGGGGGAGGGACCTCAAATGTGCTTGATGATCCATCTCCCGGGGCATCAGGACCACGCCGCCCAACACGTGCCGACGCACCCGACGGGGGCGGTGACCAATGACGAGCTCCTGGGGATCCTTCGGCGCCGCTATGCGCTGGGAGAGATCACGCAGGAGCAGCTTGCGGAGATGCAGCGCGTGCTCGGGCTATCCGCCGAGGCAGGGTTGGCTCCGCGACCGTCCCAACACGCGCAGCACGAGGCATCATAACATCGCAAGCGGAGAGCTAGCTCCTCCCGATCGGTCATGCCCTTCCGGTCAGCCGCGGAGGGAGCGGAAGGAAGTCTCTGGTCCTTCCTGCATACGTCCGAAATTCATCGCCGAACCGGCTCGCGAGGTATGCATCCTCCCTCCTGGCGAGCCGAACGTAGGCGATCACGAGGATGGGCCACATTCCGAGCCCTATTGCCGTCGGCCAATGAATCAGCCACCCGCCGGTGATCAGCAGAATACCAAGGTATTGCGGGTGGCGTAGATAAGCGTAGATTCCTTGAGTGGCCAGCCGATCCCCGGCGCGATACACCTCTCGCCAACCAAATACGACTAGCAAGACCCCCAGGAAGGTCACGAGCGATCCGAGCGGCATGCCGACCCTGTGCATATACAGCATGAACTCCTGCTCAAAGAGCGTCAGACCGAAGGCGCTGGAGACGAAGTAGGCGGTCAGCGGAAACCCGAACATCTCCGCAAACAGCGACACAATGAACGCCGCGTAGACTCCATGCGATCGCCAATCCCCGCGCGTATGGACGGGCAAGAGGGCAAGGAAGATCAGGAAGGCGGCGATGGAGCCCGCGACCAGGGCCCACCGGCCGCGCTGAATGGCCAGGTCGGCCTCTCCCAGTTGCCCGGATACCTGCAGTGCGACGGAGTGGCCCACCGCGATGAAGAGGGCGGCGATGACGACCGCCGCGCCGAGTAGCGCAGCACCCGCAAGGAGTTGCCTGACAGGCACTGACTGCGGCCGATTCACCGCTCTGCTCCCTTTTAGCATTCGCGCTTAGACATTGCCAGTCCGCACTGAACCAGCTTGACAGAGACCAGTTCGTCGCGCAAGATAATGGATAGATCATTAGATTCATAGATTTGAATTTTAAGCAGAATCCCCCCCCAATGGCGCCTGCCTCGAAGAATCGTACCCTCTTCGACTTGCACGCCCAGATCTGTCAAGCCTTGGGCAACGCTAAGCGCCTGGAGATCCTGGACGCCCTGCGCCACGGTGAGCGGTCCGTGGGGGAGTTGGCCGCGACCCTGGGCATCCGCAAGGCGAACGTCTCGCAGCATCTCGCGGTCCTGCGTGCAAAAGGTATCGTCGTCACGCGGCGGGATGGACAGGTCATCTATTACCGGCTTGCCTCACCAAAGGTCTCGCGCGCCTGCGATCTGATGCGGGGGGTCCTGCTGGAGCGCCTGGCGCAGAGCGGGCGCCTGGTCAGGGCGGCCGAGGCGTAGCTCAGCACCGGGTCAACCCGGCCAGGTGCAGAGAAGGCGGTGTAGAGAATATCCAGCGTGATGATCGCAGTCCTCGGCGGGGGCGTAGGGCGGCCTTGTGGCCGCAAACGCCCACTCCGGCGGCTGCTCCCATCACGGCATCGTGTGGTCCTGATCGAGAAGAACCTCCAGCACGCCTCTGTCCCCTCGTTCCTGTGGATCATGGTGGGGGATCGACACCTGGAGCAGGTCGCCCGCGACCTGCGCACACTCAGCGATCCCGGCGTTACGTCGAGGTGAGGAGATGTCAGAAATGCAGAAGCGGCAGATCTACATCGGGCTTGGTGTGCTCGCCCTGGCCGCCGCGTTCGTCCTGCCGGTGTTCACGCAGCCCGTTTCAGCGGACCCGGTGGGTGGGGCGGGGGGTGGATGATGGGGGGGCCTCGCGTATCGCAGAATGCCGCGCCGGTGATCTCCATTGACGCGGCCGCCGCGCGGGCGCGAGAGGCGCTGGAGGCGTACGGTACCGCGGCTCTCGTCGTCGCCGAGGTCATGGAGTTCAGCAACCATTTCTACGTGCTGGTTAAAGAGAAGGGCACCGGGATCGGAGCCCTCGAGCTCATCGTCGAGCGCAACGGGTTCGTTCATCCCGAGCCCGGTCCGAACATGATGTGGACCACGAAGTACGGTCACATGGCCGGCTTCGGCAGTTGGGGTATGATGGGTGGCGGCATGATGGACGGCTGGGGCTCCGGCTACGGCCCTGGCTATGGTCCCGGACCCCAGGGCTTCTCCGGTCCCTGCGGCCCCAACACACAGCAGCCGCTGAACCTCACAGCTCAAGCGGTGAGCAAGGACCGGGCCAGGCAGATCGCCACGCAGTATCTCACGCAGGTCTTCCCCGGGACGACCGCTGATGACGGCACTGCATTCTACGGGTACTTCACCTTCGATGTCGAGCGCAGTGGCAGGCCCGCGGGGATGCTCAGCGTGAATGCATACACTGGTCAGGTCTGGTACCACAACTGGCACGGGACCTTTGCGGCCGAGAAGGACTTCTAGGAGGGGGATGCGATGACCTCACGTGATTGGACGATTGTCCTGCTGGTAATCCTGGGCGCCGTGGTGCTGCTGCCCGTTCTGGGGATGTCCTTCTGGGGCGGCGGCATGATGGGCGGGGGGGCCGGGGCCCGGCTTCGTCGGCGGGTTCGGCGGAGGCTTCGGGCTGCTGGTCCTGCCTCTCGTCGTCGTCGGCGTCGTCCTCGTCGTCTCAGGACTGACGCGCAGGGAACCCAAGGGAACAACGCCGGACGAGCCGCTCCAGATCCTGCGCGGGCGGCTGGCCCGCGGCGAGATCACCAAGGAGCAGTTCGAGGAGCTCAAGGAGGCGCTGAAGTAGGAATGCGTCGCCGCACGGTGATGGTCGTAGATGCGCGTCGATCCCGACGGAGAGCATCTTGTGCACCGTCCTATGGTAACTCGTATCCTTCGTCGCCCTGTGCTCGGGCGGCTGCTTTATCAAACCTGGCTACCGGCGTCTCGTCACCTCGACGGTCCCTGTCATGCCGTTGAGCAGGTGCTGCCGGCACATGTATCTGTAGGCGGCCGGCTTTGTGAAGGTGACCGAGGACCGCTGGCGGGTCGCCATGGTGGGACTGTCCTCCCCAGTAGGTGTCGATGCCGGTCGTCGTGCGCCCGGTGAGGTCCTGATTGACCCAGGTGACTCGTGTACCGTCTGACCTTCAAAGAGGCCGGTTCGAAGCGATTGTCGAGGATCCGCACCACCACTTCCGGTCCGGCCTGGGGCGCGGCCGGCCAGCGTCAGGGATCAGCGACATGAACGCGGCGCTGAACGGGGTGCCGAGCCTGAGCGCCCCGGACGGCTGGTGGATCGAAGGGCACGTGAAGGCGTCACCGGCTGGGCAATCGGCGACAGCGCGGATCCGCCGGGGGACCCCGCCGCGGAGGCCGCTTCATTGTACGGGAAGCTCGAGCACGTCATCATGCCGATGTTCTATCGAAAGCCGGCCGAGCTTGCGATTCGTCATGCGGTCGGCCATCGCCCTCAACGGCTCCTTCTTCAACGCGCAGCGCATGGTGCGGTAGTACCTGTGGAATGCCTACCTGCGGGAGGATGGCTGACCCACCGCGTCGCTCCGCGCCGATGTGTGCGCTACAATGCAGGCGTGTCCAAGATCCTTGTCGTGGATGATGAAGAAAACATCGTCGACCTCCTCTCGTCCTATCTGCGGAGCGAAGGATTCCAGGTGGAGGTAGCGACGGACGGCCCGACGGCGCTGGCGAAGGCGAGGGCGTTTCGTCCCGACGTCGTCGTGCTGGACATCATGCTCCCCGGCCTCGACGGCATCGAGGTCCTGCGTCAGCTGCGCAGCGAATCGCCGGTCTACGTGGTGATGCTCACCGCCAAGACGGAAGAAGCGGACAAGGTCGTCGGCCTGTCGGTCGGCGCCGACGACTACGTGACCAAGCCCTTCAGCCCCCGCGAGCTCAGCGCCCGCATTCGGGCCATGCTGCGGCGCGGCCGTGGCGCCGGCCCGGAGGAGCCGCGGGTGCTGAGCTTCCGGAACTTACGCATCGACTCAGGACGGCGGGAGGTCTGGACGGACGACGAGGCGGTCGAGCTGACCACGCTGGAATTCGACCTCCTCTACGCGCTGGCGGCGTACCCCGGCCGCGTCCTGTCGCGTGAGCAGCTGCTCGAGCGCGTCTGGGGCGCGGACTACTTCGGCGACGACCGCGTGGTCGACGCGCACATCAAGAAGCTCCGGCACAAACTCAACGACGACGCCACGCAGCCGCGGTTCATCCACACCGTCCGGGGCATCGGCTACAAGTTCGGGGCGGAGCCGGTGTGACCGGGGTGCGCGCGCTGCGCCGGTTGGGGCCGAAGCTCTTCATCTCCTACCTGCTGATCGTCGTTGTGGGTTCGATCGTCCTCTGGACGACGGCGGAGGCCGTGGCCCCCGCCGCGTTCAGCCGGCACCTTGCGGTCATGGCGCGGGCCATGGGCCAGGCGCAGATGATGGGAGACCTCTTCGGGGCGTTCCTGCGGGCGATGAATACGGCCCTGGTTGTGGCCGCGACGGCCGCGTTCCTGGCTGCGGTGGCGGTGAGCATTTTCGTCACCAGGCGCATCGTGGCCCCCATCCAGGCGATGACGACGGCGAGCGCACGCATCGCTGACGGACGGTATGGGGAGCGAGTCCCGGTCGCATCTGATGACGAACTGGGCGAACTGGCGGGGCAGTTCAACCGCATGGCCTCGACGCTCGAACAGGTGGAGCGGATGCGCCGCGATCTGGTCGCCGACGTGGCCCACGAGTTGCGTACCCCGCTGGCGAGTATCGACGGCTACATGGAGGCCTTGATCGACGGCGTCGTCCCGGCTGAGCCCGCAACGTTTCACCGGGTCCGCCGCGAGGCCGCGCGCCTGCAACGGCTGGTGGCCGACCTTCAGGAACTCTCGCGCGTCGAAGCGGGTCAGCTCCCCATCCATCTGCGGCCTGTCGCGGTGCGCGACCTGGTGGACGCGGCGGTAGGCCGCCTGCGGCCGCAGTTCGACGACAAGGAGATAGTCCTGGAGACCGACGTGGCCCCCGGCCTCCCGCAGGTGCGCGCCGATCCCGATCGCGTCGGTCAAGTCCTGACGAATCTGCTGGGCAACGCGCTCCAGCACACACCGCAGGGCGGCCGCGTCACGATCCGGGCCCACCCGGCGCAGGGCATGATCGCGATTGCTGTCGCGGACAGCGGGGCGGGCATCGCCCCGGAGCATCTCCCGCATCTGTTCGACCGCTTCTATCGCGCCGACCGCTCGCGCGCCCGGAGCAGTGGGGGGAGCGGGATTGGGCTGACGATCACCCGCCACCTGGTTGAGGGTCACGGCGGTTCGATTCGGGCGGAGAGCGAAGGCCCCGGCCGGGGAGCTACCTTCACGTTCACGCTTCCTCCGGTTACGTAGTTCGGCGTTCACAGAACGTTCACGCAGCGGGCATCTGCCGTTCACGCACCCTCCGTACGCTTCAACGTGAGAAGCCGTTCCATGGGGGGATGAGAGATGGCGGCGCGGGTGCTGGTGAAGGCGCAAGAGACCTATGCCGACCCGGTGTTGGCGCGGGTGTTGTTCAGCACCACGCGCTTCGCGTGGGTGTGGGCGATCATCCGGGTATGGCTGGGCTATCAGTGGGTTGAGTCAGGTCTGGCGAAGCTCGGGAACCCGGCGTGGACGGGAACCGGGCTGGCCCTCAAGAGCTTCTGGGAACGCGCGGTACAGCTCCCGCCGCCCCCGGCACGGCCGCCGATCGCGTTTGACTGGTACCGCAGCTTCATCCAGTCCCTGCTGGACGCACAAGCCTACACCTGGTTTGCGAAGCTGGTGGCCTATGGAGAGCTGCTTACTGGCGCGGCGCTGATCCTGGGCGCGTTCGTAGGCGTCGTGGCCTTCTTCGGCGGGTTCATGAACTGGAACTTCATGATGGCCGGGACAGCCAGCACGAACCCCGTGTTGTTCACTACGGCCATCCTGTTGATCCTGGCGTGGAAGGTCGCTGGCCACTACGGTGTGGATCGGGTGCTCCTGCCCGCCATCGGCACTCCGTGGAGGCCGGGAAAAGCGTTCGTCGGGAGGCTCCAGGAGTCTACCTAGCGTCGTTGCACGCGGCAGCGACGTGCGCGGGGGCGCACCTGCGCCCTCGTTGTCTTCGCGAGGCGCACGACCTTTCATCTGGCGTTCACATCGACGGCATCCGCCGTTCATGCGGCGCTGATACCTTGAGAGCCAGATCAACGGAAAGGAGTGATCAGCGATGATGGGGGCATTCGGTATGGGCGGCGGAGGGACCCTATGGATCATCCTGCTGAGTGTGGCCATCTGGGCGATTGTCAGTGCCACGAACAGGACCGGAGCCCGCTTGGCGGCCGGTTCGGCGCGGGACGTCCTGGATGCGCGGCTGGCGCGCGGCGAGCTGTCGGTCGAGGAGTACAAGACGCTCCGCGAGACGCTGGGGTAGGGGGACGGCGCCATGGCGTTCGGCCTGATGTGGCTGTGGATGGTGGCGTTCTGGATCGGCGTGATGGTGCTGGCGGTCTGGGCGGCGGGACAGCTCTTCCCCCACGTCCCGTCGCCTCGCCTGCCCACCCCGCGGGAGATCCTCGACGCGCGCTTCGCCCGTGGCGAGCTGACGCGAGAGCGGTATCACGAACTGCGCAAGGAACTGACCTAGACCCAAGGAGGAGTGGCGATGCATGGCATGGTGGTGGTCGGTGTGCTGCTGATCCTACTGGCGGTGGCCGGATTCGGTGCCATGGGCGGGTGGGGCAGTGGTGGCCCCGGCTGGATGCCGCACATGGGATGGGGGCAGTGGGCACCCGCTGGATCGACGGCGGCCCCGATCGCAGGGGCGGATGGAGAGACCGTGTTGCTCGTGGACTTCGGCTTTCGCCCGGGCGAGATCCGCGTGCGCGCAGGAGAGCCGGTCAACCTGGAACTCGTCAACGACGGACGCATCTTGCACGACCTGACGATCCCCGCACGGGGGTTCCGCGCCGTCGTGGGGCCGGGCCAGCGGACGACGGCGGGGCTCAGCGGCGTCCCCGCGGGAGCGTACGAGTTCTACTGCAGCGTGCCGGGGCACCGCGAAGCCGGCATGGTGGGACGGCTGGTCGTGAGCCCGTAATTGTCTTGTCCGATTGATGCTTTCGCCCTAGTGTGAGTGGACCGGCAGCCCGTCGTGGGCGTGGCCCGCGATGCGATGATACTGCTCGCCGGATTCCCCCTCCGGATCGACGTGGATCGTCGCGCCCGCCAGATACTTGAGGTGGTGCAGCAGCTGATGGTGCAGTTCTTTGGCGATGCCGTGGCCGTCCGCGACCGACAGCTGGGGCGCGACCGTCACATTCACCTCCGCGTGCAGGCGGTGGCCGATCCATCGAGCGCGCACGTCGGTCACCTCCCCGATGCCGGGCACGTGCTGGGCCGCATGCCGGATCTCGTCGATGACCTCCGGGTCGATCCCGTCCAGCATGCGTGTAAACACTGCGCGGCCTGACTGCCACACGATGCGCAGGATGGCCAGGGTGATCCCGAGCCCCACGAGCGGGTCGGCCAGCGGATACCCGAGCCAGACGCC
>Ga0209172_10003153_pt1 | contig 26211 bp, 24 predicted proteins | sample LarsenN4metaG_FD_184113 | JGI IMG/M metagenome (GOLD analysis project Ga0209172, IMG submission 184113) | Hot spring sediment bacterial and archeal communities from British Columbia, Canada, to study Microbial Dark Matter (Phase II) - Larsen... ... | reverse complement strand
GAACGCCACGGGGTATTCCAACCCCGAGGTGGACCGGCTGCTCCAGCAGGCGGCGGCAACCGCCGATCTCGACGCGCGGGCGAAGATCTACGCCGAGGCCAGTACGATCCTGGCCCGGGACGTCCCGACGCTGATCCTCTTCGACGAGATCGGGATCGACGCCGCGCGGGCGCATCTGCGCAACCTCTGGCAGGGCCTGGACGCGCGCGACGCCTGGTGGCTGGTGTGGGTGGCCAAGTAGCACGCCATGCGGTCGGGTGCGGTCGGCTGCGGTCGGCTGATGCGGCCCACCGGATAGCCGGCTGAGGGAGGGGTGGGCGGCGGAACCCCGCTGTGGCGGTACATCGCCGGACGGTTCGTCCAGGCGATCCCGCTGCTGCTGGGGATCATCGTCCTCAACTTCCTGCTGATCTCGCTGGCCCCGGGCGATCCGGTGACGGTGCTGCTCGGGGAGTACCCGGCGCCGCCGGAGTACGTGGCCCAGCTGCGCGAACAGTTCGGCCTGGACCGGCCGCTGCCCGTGCGGCTGGGCCGCTACGTCGCCAGCGTGCTGCGCGGCGACCTGGGGTTCTCCTTCGCCTACCGCCTGCCCGTCGTGCGCCTGGTCATCGAGCGGCTCGGCAACACGCTCATCCTCATGGGCACGGCCATGACGGCGGCGGCGATCGCCGGCGTGCTGCTCGGCGTCTCCGCCGCGCGGCGGCCCCGCTCGCGGCTGGACGCGACGGCCACGGGCGCGTCGCTCATCGGCTACTCCATCCCTGAGTTCTGGCTGGGGCAGCTGCTCGTGCTGCTCTTCGCCGTCACGCTGGCGTGGCTGCCGGCGCAGGGGATCCGCTCCACGCGGGAGACCTACACCGGCCTGGCCGCGGCGGCCGATCTGGCGCGCCACCTCATCCTCCCCGCGGCGGCGCTGTCGTTCCGCTACGTCGCGCTGATCGCGCGGATCACGCGGGCGTCGATGCTCGAGGTGATGCATCAGGACTACGTGCTGGCGGCGCGGGCCCGCGGCGCCGACGAAGGCCGCGTGCTCTGGCGCCACGGGATGCGCAACGCCGCGATCCCGGTGGTCACCGTGATCGGCTACAACTTCGCCTTCATCCTCGCCGGCTCGGCGCTGGTGGAGACGGTCTTCGGCTGGCCGGGCGTGGGGCGGCTCATCTTCGACGCGATCCTGCAGCGCGACACGCCGGTGCTGCTCGGCGTGCTGCTGCTGGTGTCGGCGACGGTCGTCGTGGTCAACCTGATGACCGACGTCGCCTATGCCTATCTCGACCCGCGGGTGCGCTACTGATGGCCGCGCGGGTCCGCCGCCCATGACGGGACCGGAGCGCTCGTGATGGCGACGCACGTCGTAGCGGTTGCGACGCCCCCCCGCGGCAGCGCAGCGGGCGACTTCTGGCGCCGCTACCGCCGCAGCCGCCTGGCGCTGGCCGGCCTCGGCATCGTGGTGGGTCTCGGCATCGTGGCGCTGTTCGCCCCGTGGCTCGCGCCCTACGAGCCGACCGGGACGTCGCTGGACGGCCTCCGGCCTCCCGGTACCGCGGGGCACGCGCTGGGCACCGACGACCTCGGGAGAGACATTCTCAGCGGCGTGATCTGGGGCGCGCGCGTGTCTCTCATCGTGGGAATCACGGCGGCCGCGACCGCGGTCTTCATCGGCATCGTCATCGGCGCCGTCGCCGGGTACTACGGCCGGTGGGCCGACGCGGTGCTGATGCGGATCACCGAGCTGTTCCAGACGATCCCGCGCTTCGTGCTTGCGCTGCTGGTCGTGGCGCTCTTCGGCCGCGGGCTGACGAAGCTCGTGCTGGTCATCGGCGTGCTCGCCTGGCCTCAGGCGGCGCGCCTGGTGCGCGGGCAGTTCCTCGCCCACAAGTCCTCCGCCTACGTGGACGCGGCCCGGGCGCTGGGGCTGCCCGGCTGGCGGATCATCTTCAGTGAGGTGCTGCCGAACGTGCTGGCGCCGGTCGTCGTGCTCGGCTCGCTGGACGTCGCGCAGGCGATCCTGCTGGAGGCGAGCCTGGGCTTCTTCGGCCTGGGCGATCCCAACCTGGTCTCGTGGGGCGGGATGCTGAACAACGCGCAGGCCTACCTGCGCGAAGCCTGGTGGATGAGCGTGTTCCCCGGGCTCGGCATTGCGCTCGCGGTCGTCGGCTTCAACCTCGTCGGCGACGGCCTCAACGACGCCATCAACCCGCGCCTCAATGAATAGCTCCCGCACCCACCTGCTGATCCTGGACCACCTCACGACCCGGATCGCCACGCCGCTCGGCACGGTGACGCCGGTGGACGACGTGTCATTCAGCGTGCCCGCGGGCGGCGCGGTGGGGCTCGTGGGCGAGAGCGGGTCGGGGAAGTCGATGACGGCGTTCTCGATCATGCGGCTGTTTCCCACGACCATCGCGCGGGTGGCCGGCGGGCGGGTGCTCTTCGACGGCCGCGATCTGGCGCCGCTCGGCGACGGTGAGATGCGCCAGGTGCGCGGGCGGGACATCGCCATGGTCTTCCAGGATCCGGCGACCTACCTGAACCCCGTGCTGACGATCGGCGAGCAGGTGGCCGAGGCGTGGGCGATGCATTACGGGTGGGACGGCGCCCGGGCGCGCGCGGAGGAGGCGCTGGGGCTGGTCGGCCTCCCCGACCCGGCCGAGACGGCCAGACGCCACCCGCACGAGCTCAGCGGCGGGATGCGCCAGCGCGCCGTCATCGCCCAGGCCATCGTCTGCCGGCCGAAGCTGCTCATCGCCGACGAGCCGACCACGGCCCTGGACGTGACGATCCAGGCGCAGATTCTCGATCTCCTGCGCCGGCTGCGCGCGGAGCTTGGGATGGCGCTGCTCTTGATCACGCACGATCTCGGCGTGGTCGCCGAGATGTGCGAGACGGTCGCCGTCATGTACGCGGGACGCCTGGTCGAGATCGGGCCGGCCGAGCAGGTCTTCGCCGCGCCGGCACACCCCTATACCCAGGGACTGCTGAGCAGCGCCATCTCCGTCCAGCAGACGCAGCAGGTCACGCGGGCGATGGAAGGCTCCGTGCCGGATCTGCGGGATCCCCCGCGGGGCTGCCGGTTCCATCCCCGCTGTCCGTTCGTCATGCCCACGTGTACCCTCCACGCCCCGCCGATGCTGGCCGCCGGGGCAGGGCAGACGGCGGCGTGCTGGCTGCACGACCCGGAGGTCGTGGCCCGCGAGAAGCCGCTCCAGGGACCGCCCGCGCCGCCGCTCCGGGGCCGGCCGGCATGAGCCCCGACGGCCCCGGCATGATCCTCGAAGGACGCGGTCTCCGCCGCTACTATCCGTGGGGCCGCACGGTCTTCGGCCCGCGCGCCTGGGTCAAGGCGGTTGAAGACGTTTCCATCGGCGTCGGAGCGGGCCAGACCATGGCGCTCGTCGGAGAGAGCGGCTCCGGCAAGACCACCACCGGCCGGGTCCTGCTCGCGCTCGAGCGCGCGACCGCCGGCGAAGTCTTCTTCCGCGGCGCTCCCCTCCGCCGGGGACGGCGCGAGGACCTCCTTCGGTTCCGGCGGGCGGTGCAGCCCGTCTTTCAGGACTCAACCGCCTCCCTCAATCCCCGCAAGACCGTGGCGCACACTGTCGGCCTCGGCCTGGCCGCCGCGGGGATCGCGCCGCGGGAGCGTCTGCGCGCCGCGGGGGCGCTGCTCGAGGAAGTCGGTCTCGAGCCGGCGGGGGCATTCCTGCACCGGTTTCCGCACCAGCTGAGCGGCGGGCAGCGGCAGCGCGTGAATATCGCCCGCGCGCTCGCCACCGCTCCGGAGGTCATCGTGGCCGATGAGCCCGTCTCCGCGCTCGACCTCTCCGTGCGGGCGCAGATCCTCCTGCTCCTCCTGCGCCTGCAGCGCGAGCGGCAGCTGGCCTACCTCTTTATCAGCCACGATCTCGCGGTGGTGCGCAGCATCGCTCACCGGGTGGCCGTGATGTACCTCGGCCGGATCGTGGAGGAGGGTCCCGCCGAGGACGTGTTCCGCCGGCCCGCGCATCCGTACACCGAAGCGCTCATCTCCGCGACGCCGGTTCCGGATCCGCGCACCAAGCGGGAGCGGATCATCCTGCCCGGCGACGTCCCCTCACCGCTGCGTCCACCTCCCGGCTGTCCGTTTCATCCCCGCTGCCCGGTCGCCCAGAGTGTCTGCGCAACCACCTTTCCGCCGGCCGTCGACGTCGGCGGGCGGCATGTCGCCGTCTGCCACTTCGCCGCCGAGCGGGCAGGGCAGTTCTCTCGTCTCACAGGCGCACTCTAGCCCGACACCCGCCGGCGCACCATGACCCTGGTGGGCCAAGCGAACTCGTTCCGGGACGAGCCGGATTAGTCCAGATGGGCCCCCGAGGGACCGAGGCGCATCACCTTTCGCGGGCGCCCTGTGGCGATGCCTGGTGCCTGTGGCGATGCCGCCGGTGCCCGACGCCGGCTCGCGGGACGGATTATGGGTGCGAGGGGGTCTGGGCGCGAATCGTTCGCGCGACGAACGCCTCGAAGGTGTGCGGCGCGCGCCCCAGGAGGTGCGTGAGCACGCGAGGATTCCCCCAAAAGCCGAACCGCGCGTAGTACGCGAACATCCTGAGCAACAGCTCGATGCGGTCCTCGTTCAACCCGGACGCGTGCGCCTGCTGCGCCCACCGGTCAAAAGGCACGCGCGCGACGCGCACGGGACGGCCCAGCGCACGGGAGAGGATGCCGGCGACGGCCGTCTGCGTGAGCACGTCCGGGCCGGCGAGCTCATAGGTCGCCCCGACATGCCCGTCCTCTGTCAGCACCACGGCGGCCGCGGCGGCGACGTCCTCCAGATCCACCATGCCCAGGCGCGTCGCGGGCGGATACGGGACCGCGTAGATCCCTTCCTCCACGATCGAGCGCCACCCGGCCAGGATGTTCTGCATATACGAGGCCGGCTGCAGGATGGTGTAGGCGAGCCCGGATTCGAGGAGGAGCCCCTCCACCAGCAGCTTGTTCCAATGGTGGGGCATGGCTTCGATCTGCGGATGGAGCACGGAATGGTAGACGAATCGGCGTACCCCCGCCGCTCGCGCCGCGGAGAGGATCTTGCGGCCGACCGCGACCTCCTCGGGATGCACATTCGGACAGATGTGGTAGACGCCGTCCACATCCCGCACGGCTTGATCGAGGACGTCCTCGTTGCGCATGTCGCCGCCGACGACCTCTCCGGCGCCGGCCTCCTGGGCGCGCGCGACGTGATCTTTGCGGTGCACGAGCGCGCGCACCGGATGCCCTGTCGCCGCGAGGGCCCGAATGACGGCGAGGCCGGTCTTCCCTCCGGCCCCCGTGACCAGGATCATGGCGGCGCGAACGGCACGCGGCGGCTTCGAGCGACCGGCCGGCCGCCGGGAGGCTCAGACTCTGACGACGGACGTCCTCCAGTCACCATAGAAGTCCAGCGCGCTCCACCCCTGCTCCTTGGGCCCGTATCCGGAATCCTTCACCCCGCCGAACGGCGTCTGATACTCCACGCCCGCGGTGGGCTGGTTGACGTGCACCAGGCCCGCCTCGACCCCGTCCATGAAGGCTTCGGCCACGGCGAGGTCGTGCGTGGCGATGGACGCCGAGAGGCCGAAGCGGACCGCGTTCGCGGCGCCGATCGCCTCCGCCAGATCCGCGACGGGATGCAGCGTGACGACCGGGCCGAAGACCTCCTCCTGCGCCAGCGCTGAGTCGAGCGGGAGGCCGTCGATGACCGTGGGCGGGTAGTAATAGCCGTCCCGTTCCGGCGCCGTCCCGCCGATGAGCACGCGTCCGCCATCGTGCACGCCGCGCGCCACCCACTGCGCGGTGTTGTCGCGGGCCGAGGCATCCACCATGGGGCCCACGCGGGTGGCTTCCTCGAGCGGATCGCCGACCGCCAGCGAGGCGACGGCGTCCAGGAACGTCTCCACGAACGGCCGATACACCGCGCGGTGCACGAGCACGCGGCTCGTCGCGGTGCACTTCTGGCCCGCGTAGAAGAACGCGCCCTCCGCCGCCTGGCGCGCCGCGGTCTGGAGATCGGCGTCCGCCCACACGACGTAGGGATTCTTGCCGCCGAGCTCCAGCTGCACGCGGACGGGTCGGGCGGCCAGGTCGGACTTCAGCCGGTACCCAATCTCGACAGATCCCGTGAATGAGACGGCCTTCAGCGCCGCCGACGCTTCCAGCGCCTGCCCGAACGGCGTGCCCGGCCCGATGACGAGGTTGGCGACGCCGGCGGGGAGGCCGGCCTCCTCCAGGGCGCGCATGACGTGGATCATCGGGCCGGGGCCCAGCGAGGCCGGCTTGAGCACGACGGTGTTGCCGAGGATCAGCGCCGGCGCCAGCTTCCACGTGGGGATGGCGATGGGGAAGTTCCACGGCGTGATGAGCGCCACGACCCCCAGCGGGGCGCGCCTGGCGCGCAGCTCCGTGCCGGGCCGCGCGGAGGCGACCACGTAGCCCTGCGGCTGCCAGGCAAAAGACGCGTAGTACTCCAGCAGGTCCACCGCCCGGCGGACCTCGCCCCGCGCCTCGAAGATCGGCTTGCCCGCCTCCCGGGCGAGATCGCGTGACGCGTCCTCGGACCGGCCGTCCAGCACGCGCGCGGCCCGCTGCAGGATGCGGGCCCGCTCGATCACCGGCGTCTTCCGCCAGCCGGGAAAGGCCACCCGCGCGGCCTCGAGGGCGGCCTCGGCGACGTCGCGGTCCGAGCGCGGGTACACGGCCAGGACTTGATCCGGATGGGCGGGATCCACCCGCGTGTAGGTCCTGGCGGTGGCCGTCCACGTGCCGCCGATGAAGTTGCGTCCGTCCATCGTGATCACCTCGGCGATGACCGCGGATGCCCTACGGGGGCAGGATGACGCCGGCCGCCTCGATGCGCGCCGCGGCCCTGCGCAGCGGAGGCAGCATCGCCGCCAGCGCCTCGTCCGTGCCGAACTGCGCCGGCGGGGCCACCACGAGCCCGGCGGCGATCTCGCCGCGGGCCGTGCGCACCGGGACGCCCATGGAGCTCACCCCCAGCTGCGCCTCCTCGCGCGCGTAGGCCACGCCCTGAGCGCGCACCTCCTGGAGCTCGGCCAGGAAGGCGCGGACCGTCGTGATCGTGTGCGGGGTCAGCCGGGGCATGCCCACCCGGCTCAGGAAGGTTCTCACCTCGGCGTCGGACCGCTCGGCCAGGAAGAGCTTGCCGATGGACGACACGTGCGGCGCGAGCCGGTCGCCGGACCGCGAGTTGATCGTCACGATCTGATCGGCCTGCCGGGCCAGCATGATCACAACCTCGTCGTCCACCAGCGCGCCCAGCGACGCCGTGTGGTTCACCTCGCGCACCAAGCCGTCCATGATGCGCTCCACCACCCGGTCTTCCATCTGGGCGTGCAGGTAGGCGCTGCCCAGCTCGAAGGCGCCGACGCCGATCCGGTACTTGCGCCGCTCCGGATCGAAGCGCAGCAGGCGGGAGGCGGCGAGCGTGGCCATCAGGCGGTGCACGGTGGTGCGTTCCAGCCCCAGCCGCGCCGCGACCTCGCTGGGGCTCAGCGGCTGCCGGGACTGCGCGACCAGAACGAGAATGTCCACGGCCCGGTCCACCGACTGGATGCGGCGGGAAATTCGCGCGGGAGGGAGGCTGCGGGCTGCCCGCGCGGGGAGGAGTCCGGGGGCGGTCGCCGCGCGTGCCGCCTCCCTCGGCGTGACCGCGCCTCCCCTCGAACCGCCCGGTTTCTTGGAGACCAGGGTTCTGCCCGTTGACACGCGAATTCTCCGGTGTGTATTATAACCACCAATCGTGCACAATGACCACAGATTTGTGCACCTCGGCCGGAGGGGGAGCATGGATCGAGTCACGCTGTTCGGACCGGTCACTCGCCGGGGGTTGTTGAAGGGTGGGGTGGCGCTTGCCGGGCTCGCGGCGCTCGGGACGGGGCCCGCGAAGCTGCTCCGCTACGCAAGCGCGCAGACGAGCGCGGCCATGGCGCTGCAGCTCGGGTGGTTCGCCAACGCGCAGATGGCCGGGGAGTTCACCGCCATCGGCAAGGGCTACTTCAAGGACGCCGGGATCGACGCCAGGATCGTCCCCGGCGGCCCGTCGATCGATCCGGTGGGCGTAGTTGCCAGCGGCTCCGTGCCCATCGGCAATGTGGCGTCCATCGGCGTGGTGATGGTCGGCCGCAGCCGGGGCGTACCGCTGAAGGCGTTCGCCACCGCGTTCCAGCGCCACCCGTTCGCGTTCTTCTTCCTCCGCGGCAAGGGCATCAAGACCCCCGCCGACTTCGCCGGCAAGAACATCGGCATCCAGGCCACGGCCCGGCCGCTGCTCGACGCGGTGCTCGCCAAGTACAACGTTCCCCGCGACAAGGTGAACGTCATCATCATCGGCGGCACGACCACCCCGCTGCTCACCGGCCAGGTCGACGTCGTCACCGGCTGGGTGATCAACTACGCGCAGAACCTGCCCATCCAGGGGCGCGCCGACCACTTCCTCCTGTGGGATCTCGGCATCAAGCAGTACGCCTACACCTACTTCACGACCGACCAGGTCTACAACACGCGGAAAGACGTCCTCGTCCGCTATCTCTCCGCCGCGGCCAAAGGCTGGCAGTACGCCAAGGAGCATCCCGAGGAGGCCGTGGACTTCACGCTGCGCCACGCCAGCGGTCTCGACCGCGACATGGAACTGCCGACCTGGAAGATCAGCATCCCGTACATGTCGTCCATCGCCACCAAGCAGCACGGATGGGGATACATGGATCCGCAGGTGTGGGCGAACCTGTCGGACACGTACTTCTCCCTCGAGCAGATGCCGCGGAAGGTGACGCCCGCGGAAGTCATGACCAACGAGATCGTGCAGGCCGCGAAGACGCCGAAATTCTAACGGCGCGCCGTGCCCTCACCGAGCACCGCGGACGCCGGCACGATTGAGATCGCCTGCCGCGGGGTGGGGATGGTCTTCCCCACTCCCGGCGGGCCGCTGCAGGCCCTCCAGGACGTCACATTGCGCATCCGGCGCGGCGAGTTTGTCTCGCTGATCGGCCCCTCCGGGTGCGGCAAGTCCACACTGCTCCGGCTCATCGCCGACGTCTTGCATCCCGAGGGCGGCACCATCGAAGTCCGCAACGCCCCGCCGTCCCGGGCGCGGCTGGCGCGCGAGTTCGGCTTCGTCTTCCAGCAGCCCGGGCTGCTCGTGTGGCGCGACGCGCTGGCTAACGTGTCGCTGCCGCTGGAGGTCGGGGGCTGGGGGCGGCGCCATACGCCGCCGCACCGCCCGGAGGAGCTGCTCGAGCTGGTCGGACTGCGCGGGTTCGAGCGGGCCTATCCCCGGCAGCTGTCCGGCGGGATGCAGCAGCGCGTGGCCATCGCCCGCGCGCTCGTCACCGGGCCCCCGATCCTGCTGATGGACGAGCCGTTCGGCGCGCTGGACGAGATCACGCGCGACCACCTCAATCAAGAGCTCCTGCGGATCTGGCGCGCGACCGGGACTACGATCCTGTTCGTGACGCACAGCATCCCCGAGGCGGTCTTCCTCTCCGGCCGGGTCCTGGTCTTCTCCCCGCGGCCCGGCCGCATCGTGGACGAGATCGTCGTGGACCTGCCGTACCCGCGCCAGCAGAGCATCAAGGACACGCCGGAGTTCCTCCGCCATACCGCGGCCGTGCGCCGGGCGCTGGCGGGGAGAGGGTAGGGCGCGCGCGGTGGCCTCCACCTCTCCGGCCGAGACCCTCCGCTCCCTCCCGGCGGCGACCGCGGCGGGCTCGCAGCTCGTCCGGCGGTTCCTGCTGCCGCCGGCGGCGCTGCTCGGCGTCGTCATCCTCTGGCAGGCGGTCATCACGATCTTCTCCGTGCCGCCGTATATCATCCCGACGCCGGCCTCGGTCGCGCGCACGCTCGTCGTGCAGCGCGGGATGCTGTGGATCAACGCGGTGCCGACGATCCTGGAGAGCCTGGGCGGCTTCCTGCTCGGCAACGTGGTGGCCATCGCGGTGGCGGTCTCCTTCGTGCACAACAAGACCCTGGAGCGGACCTTCTATCCGCTCGCCGTGGCCATCCGCACCGTGCCGATCGTGGCCATCAGCCCCATCCTCGTCCTGCTGCTGGGGAACGGCTACGCGCCGAAGATCGCCATCGCCGCGCTCATCACCTTCTTCCCGACCCTGGTGAACATGGTGCAGGGCCTGCAGTCGGCCGACGCGCAGGCGCTCGAGCTCATGCACGTGATGTCGGCGAGCAAGAGCGAGACCTTCCGCTACGTGCGCTGGCCGTCCTCGCTCCCCTACCTGTTTGCCGCGCTGCGCGTGGCGTCCACCTCGAGCGTGCTGGGGGCGATCGTCGCGGAGTGGATCGGCAGCAACAAGGGGCTGGGCTATCTCATCGTGCTCACCACGTTCGACTTCCGCACGGCGCTGCTGTACGCGGCGATGGTGGTGGCCTCGGCCATCGCGCTCGCCTTCTTCCTCTTGATCAGCATCATGGAGTGGGCGGTGGTGCGATGGGAGCGCTAGCCCGCGGGGGCGGCGGCCGCGCGGCGACGGTGCCCGAGCCGGGCGGCGAGGTCCCGGTGGTCCGCGAGTGCGACGTGCTCGTGGTCGGCGGCGGCCCGGCCGGCCAGGCCGCGGCGGTCGCGGCGGCGCGCGCCGGAGCCGACGTGGTGCTGCTCGAGCGTTACGGCTACCTCGGCGGGCTGGCGTCGGGCGGCATGGTGCTCGTGCTCGACGACATGTGCACCGAGACGGAAGTCTCCGTCGGCGGACTGGCGCTGGAGATCATCGACCGCCTCCGCGCCCGCGGCGCGGTCGTCACGCCGCCGATGGAGGACTGCTTCCGCAACGACGCCGGCACACGCGCGCGGTGGGTCCGGTGGGGCTTCGAGCACATCTACTCCAGACAGAAGCCCAAGCCCATCGTCTACGCGGGCTCCTTCGATCCGGAAGGGTGGAAGCAGGTCTCCCACGAGATGGCCCTGGAAGCCGGCGTGCACCTGCGCTTCCACTCCTGGTTCTCGCGCGCTCTCGTGGAGGACGGCGCGGTCGGGGGCGTGATCCTCGAGACGAAGGCCGGGCGCCAGGCGGTGCGGGGTCGCGTCACCATCGACGCGACGGGGGACGGCGACGTCTTCGCCTCCGCCGGCGCGCCCGGGATCCAGGGATCCTACATCATCACGCTCGTGCACCGGCTGGCCGGCGTGGACACCGGCGCCGCGATGCGCTTCGAGGAGGCCGATCCCGCCGCCGCCCGCGCGGTGGACACGCAGGTGAAGCAGATCCTCGGCGGCTCGTGGGACCTCTGGTGGCTGCTCACTCCGCGGCCCGGGGTGGTCTGGTGCAACTGCCCGCATCTCCCGGGGCTGTCGGGCCTCAGCGTCGAGGATCTCACGCACGCGGAGATCGAGGGCCGGCGCCGCTTTCTGCGCGTGCTCGAGTACGTCCGGCAGCACTACCCGGGCTTTGAGCATGCCTACATCCTGGATGCCGCGCCGCAGATCGGCGTGCGGCAGACGCGGCTGCTGGCCGGCGAGTACGTCGTCACGAAGGACGACATCATTGAGGGCCGGCGCTTCCCGGACGTCATCGCCCGGGGCCGCGACTACTACACGCCGTACCGCAGCATCGTGCCGAGGGACATCGACGGGCTGCTCATCGCGGGGCGGTGCTACTCGGCCACCCCGGAGGCGCAGCGCATCAGCCGCGAGATCCCGCCGGTGATGGTCATGGGCGAGGCCGCGGGGACCGCCGCCGTACTCAGCCTGAGCGCGGGCGTGCCGCCGCGCCGCGTCGATGTCCCCACGCTGCAGCGCAAGTTGCTGGCCCAGGGCGTCAACCTCGGGACGCCGGAGAGGGCGGTCGAGGCGTCATGACCCGGTTCTGCACGGTTGAGCGCGCGGGGCGCATGCTGATCGTCACGCTGGACCGCCCGGAGGTGCGCAACGCGCTCCACCGCGCGGCGTCCGACGAGCTGGACGAGGTCTGGGCCTCCTTCGAGGCCGACCCCGAGCTGTGGGTGGCGATCCTCACGGGCTCGGGCGACAGGGCCTTCTCGGCCGGCTACGACATGAAGGATCCCGGCGAGCGCGAAGGCGCGTCGTTCCTCGCGCACCGGCACCCGCGCGGCTTCGGGGCGCTGACGCACCGCTTCGGGATGACCAAGCCCGTCATCGCCGCGGTGAACGGCGTGGCTGTGGGCGGCGGCTTCGAGCTGGCGCTGGCGTCCGACATCATCGTGGCCGCCGAGCACGCCGAGTTCGGCTTTCCCGAGCCCCGGGTCGGCCGGATGGCGATGGACGGCGGCATGCACCGGCTCGCCCGCCACATTCCCCTCAAGCTGGCCATGGGGATGCTGCTGACCGGCCGGCGGATCTCCGCGGCGGAGGCGTACCGGATTGGCCTCGTCAACGAGGTCGTCGCCGGGCCGTCCCTGCTGGACGCCGCGCGCACCTGGGCGGAGTCGATCATCCAGGGGGCGCCGCTGTCGGTGCAGGGCACAAAGGAAATGGTCCTGGCCGGGCTCGGGCTGCCGCTGCGCGAGGCGATGGCGCTGCTGACGCCGGCGGCCGCGGGCGCGCTGGACTCCGAGGATCAGCGCGAGGGCGTGCAGGCGTTTCGCGAGAAGAGGGAGCCGCAGTGGAAGGCCCGGTAGGCAGCGGAGGGGCGGCGAAGGCCGCCGGCGACTCACGGGGGCGCGGCCCCGGGCCGCTGGACGGCGTGGTCGTGCTGGACTTCACCCAGGTCGAGCTCGGCCCGTGCGCCACGCAGATGCTGGGCGACTTCGGCGCCGACGTGATCAAGATCGAGCGGCCGAAGGTCGGCGATCTGGCCCGGGAGCACATGAAGCACCCCAGCGGCGAGAGCGCGGTGTTCTGGAGCCTCAACCGCAACAAGCGCAGCGTGGCCATCGACATCCGCACGCCGCTGGGCCGCGAGGCCATCCTGCGGCTGGTCCTGCGCGCCGACGTGCTCGTGCACAACTTCCGCCCCGGCGTGATGGAGCGGCTCGGCTTCGGGCCGGAGGAGCTGCGCCGGCTGAATCCCCGCCTCATCTACGCCGTCGGCAGCGGCTACGGGCCGGACGGGCCGTATAAGGACAAGGGCGGGCAGGACGTGCTCGCGCAGGCCATGAGCGGGATCGCCGCGCGCCGCCCCGACCCGAATGCCCCGCCCGAGCCCTCGTCCACCGCGGTCGCCGACTTCACCGCGGGGATGCTGCTGGTGCAGGGCATCCTGCTGGCCCTCATCGCCCGCGAGCGGACGGGGCAGGGGCAGGTGGTGCACGCCTCGCTGCTGGACGGGATGCTGGCCATGCAGCTCCAGGAGGCGAGCGCCTGGCTGAACCTCAAGGAGCGGCTCAACTGGGGCGCCTTTCCGCTCAGCGGCACATTTGCGACCACCGACGGCCACGTCGTCATGGTGGGGGCGTTCAAGCCGAACCCGCTGCGGGAGATCTGCCGGGGGCTCGGCATCGAAGATCTCTCATTGGATCCCCGTTTCGCGACGCATCAGGATCAGGTCGCGCACCGTGACGAGCTCCAGGCTCGCTTCCGCGAGGAGTTTCGAAAGCGCAGCACCGCAGAGGCGGTGGCGGCGCTCGAGTCGGTGGACATCCTGGTCAGCCGGGTGAACACGCTCGAGGAGGTCCTCCAGGACCCGCAGGTGGCGCACAACGGGATGGTTGTGGAGATGCGTCACCCGGCCTATGGAGCGATGCGCACCGTGGGAATTCCGCTCAAGCTCGACGGGACGCCGGGAACACTCCGCCTGCCGCCGCCGCTGCTGGGCGAGCACACGGCCGAGGTGCTGGGGGAGTTGGGGTTCTCCGCGGACGAGATTACAGACCTGATGAGCCCTGATCGCGCTCGGACGGGATCTGCGACTTGACGGTCCCGGCGGGCCGGCCGGCTGTTGTCCCCTGTGGGGGGAGGGGCGATCCGAGCGCCAGTTCCCGGGCCCGCGCCGCCGCGTGGGCCACCGCGGGATACAGCAGTTCCGCGGGGCTTGCGCGAAGGCTCCAGCCGGGAGGCGTCCCGAGCTGACGCAGGACTGCCCCGGTCGCAGCCGGTGTCCCGATATGGAACCGAAGCTCGCTGGTGTCACCCCGGAAGGTCTCGTACTGCTCCGGAGTCATGCTCCTCAGCGCGACAGCCGTCGGGTCCCGTTCCGGCCCAGCCGCGTCCCGTGTCGGCTTCCCGGCCCGCGGCGTCGGTGTCGCGGGTGACCTCCCGCCTGCCGGCTTCCCTGCCGAGCGAAGCCGCCGCAGCGCAGCCAGCACCAGACCCTTCGGCCGGCCGCGAAGCTCGAACAGCAGGAACGGATCGCGATCGAACGCATCGGCCAGGACGTAGTGCACGGCGGCGACGTGCTTGCAGGGATTGGCCCAATCCGGGCACGTGCACGCGGTGGACAGGTCCCCCGCCCGCTGCGGGAAGAGGCTGGCGCGCGCGCCGTGGAAGCCGTCATCGATCTCCTGCGGCATCTCTCCGGAGAGCAGCCGGGCGGCAAACAGCGCCCGTGAGGCCATCGCTCTGACGGCCGCGGTCCAGATGCGATCTGCCAGCGGGCTCACCCGAATCGTCACACGGTAGGGGACCGGACGCGTGCCGGTGACCCGCGCGGTGATGGTGCCGCCCTCGATCTCCAGGTCGTGCACCCGGCCCTGCCGGGCGTAGCTCTGGCCTCGCTTCAAGCGGGCCGCGTACTCGGCGCCGAGATGCTCCAGCGCGTCGATCCAGCGCCGGCCCCACCACGTGGTCCCGAACTGCTTGACCTTGATGCCGTGCCTGGGCGGCGGGAGCTTCGGCGCGCTGGGCGGGAAGTAACTCCGCCACTCCCAGTCGTCCCTGCCCATGGATAGTCCCTCGTGAGGGAACCGGAACGTCCGTCGTTCGCCACGGCGTCCACCGCTCTCCATCAATGCTCCCTCCGCTCAGACTGCGCACGCCGCGCCGCCCGCGACGATCGGCGTGACCTCGCGTGCCCTGTTGTCACGGACTCTTCGGCGTCGTCCCCGACGACGGCATCGGCGGAGAGACTGAGCAGGCGCCGCAGCTCCGCATTGCTGAGCCCGGTGATCCACGCCTCGCCCGCGCCGATGACGCGGTCCGCCAGCGCGCGCTTGTCGGCGAGCAGGACATCGATCCGCTCCTCCACGGTTCCCGCGGTCAGCAGCCGGTACACCTGGACGATGCGGCGCTGCCCGATGCGGTGGGCCCGGCCGGTGGCCTGATCCTCCACGGCGGGATTCCACCACCGATCAAAGTGGAAGACCCGAGACGCGCGCTCGAGGTTGAGCCCGGTCCCGCCCGCCTTGAGCGAAAGCACGAAGAGCCTCGGTCCCGGCGTCTCCTCCTGGAACCGGCGGACCATGGCATCGCGGGCCGTCCTCGGGACGCCCCCGTGCAGGAAGAGGACCTCGGTGCTCAGCGCCCGCTGGAGATGCGCGGTGAGCCGTTCGCCCATCTCCCGGAACTGGGTGAAGATGAGCGCGCGGTCGGCGGCCGCCAGGGTCTCCTCGAGCATCTCGGTGAGACGGTCGAGCTTGCCGGATCGGCCCGGTAGCGGTCCCCGTTCCTGCAGATAATGCGCGGGATGGTTGCAGATCTGCTTGAGCGCCGTCAGCAGCGCCAGCACCCGGCCGCGGCGCTGGATCCCCTCCGCCGCTTCGATCTCGGCCATCGCCTCATCGACCGCCGCCTGGTAAAGCGTGGCCTGCTCGCGCGACAACGTACAGACGACGGCCATCTCCTGCGTGCGCGGCAGATCGGGGACGATGGCGGGGTCGCTCTTGAGCCGGCGGAGGATGAACGGTCCGACAAGCCGCCGGAGCTCGCCGGCCACGCGATCGTCACGGTAGCGCTCAATGGGGATCGCGTATCGCCGGCGGAAGCGCTCGAGCGGTCCGAGCAGCCCAGGCAGGGAGAACTCCATGATCGACCAGAGCTCGGCCAACCGGTTCTCCACCGGGGTTCCGGTCAGCGCGAATCGATGCGCAGCCCGGAGCGAGCGCGCCGCCCGCGCCTGCAGCGACGCCGCGTTCTTGACGTTCTGCGCCTCGTCGAGGGCGGCTACCGCCCACTCGGTGGCGTCCAGGAGCGGGGCGTCGCGTCGGAGCAGGCTGTAGGTCGTGAGCACAACGGCGTGCGGGGGCAGCCCGCGCAAGGCGTCCTTGTTCCGGGCGGCCCCGTAATGGGGAACGACCGGCAGCGTCGGGGCGAACCGCGCGAGCTCCCGCTCCCAGTTCCCCAGCACGGACGTGGGGCAGACGATGAGGCTGGGCCGAGCGTCCGCGGGCTGGGCGGAACGGCGGGCGAGGAGGAAGGCGATGAGCTGGATGGTCTTGCCCAACCCCATGTCATCGGCCAGACAGCCGCCGAGGCGCAGGTCGGCCAGCGAGCTGAGCCAGCGGAGCCCGCGCGCTTGATACGGACGGAGCGTGCCGGCCAGGTCCGGAGGAGGCGGGGCCGGCTCGACGCCGGCCCGGAGCCGTGTGATGAGCGTCGCCAGCGCGCCTTCCGCGATCACCTCTGCGGCGGCGCCGCCATCCGCCGCAGGCAGCTCCCCGGCCAGGGCCGCGGCCAGCGCCTGAGGTGCGGGCAGCGTGCCCGTGCGGCTCCTGTCCAAGAGACCGGTGATCTCCGCCATCTCCTGAGGATCCAGGACCAGCCACTGCCCTCGCCACCGGACGAGCGGCCGCTTGAGTGCGACCATCTGGCGGAACTCTGCGTCGGAGAGAGCACGGTCGCCGACGGCCACCTCCCACCGGAAGTCCAGCAGGGAATCGGCCGCCAGGCCGCGACCGACCACTCCAGGGGCGGCCCGGGTGCGTCCCACACGCATCCGCAGCCGAAGTCTCCGCCGGCCTGCCGCCGTCATCTCGGCCGGCAGAAGGACTGTGGTGCCGGACTCCATCAGCAGGGGAGCGATCTCAGAGATGAAGCGCCAGGCATCGTCGGCCGTCAAGGCTGCGGTCTCGGGGCGCATCGTCCCGAGGCTGCCCTCGATCGGGGGAAAGAGACGCGCGGCCTGGGCGAGTCCTTTGAGAAGATGCTCCTGCGGGGCCTCGAACGTCCGGTTCATCCACCGGAATCGCGCGCCTGACGCGCCCCAGATCCTGCCGGCCGGGACAAGGAGGCTCGGGTCGTCGGGATCCTGGAGGAAGTAGGTGAGCGTCCAGGCGTCCGGGGTGCCGTCAGGCGGGTCGAGCTTGAGGCAGAGCCGCGGGGCGTTCGCGGCGTCCGTGCCTCGCCCCTGCGCGGCCCACGCCCGCAGCGCGTCCGGCAGCGTCCTCCCAAGGAAGCCGTCGAGGCGCAGGGTCGGGTCCGGGCCGGTGAGCGCGGCGACGAGTTGCTCTTCCCATGGTCCCCGCTCGGCGGCGGCGCGGGTGCTCCGTCCGTCGCGTGGGGACACATTCGCGAGAGCGCCGCGGACGAGTGTGTCGGCGAGGGCATCCGCGAAGTGGGTGAGCAGGGCGTGCGGCGCCCAGACCTCAACCTGCCGGCGTGCGCGGGCGGGCCGGTGTGAGGTCGCCGGGGCGCGGGGCACGGCATGCGCCGCCGGAGGAAATGCGCGCGCCAAATGGGAGAACCGATCAGCGTCGTCCCGAACTGTGAGGGAGATTCCCCAGCGCGCCTCCATCTCCGATCCGCGCTGCCGCAGCAGCGGGACGACGCGTTCCCGCGCGATCAGGTCGAGCGCCAGCTTGGCCGCCAGGCTCCAGGCCGCGACCGATGCGGGGAGGCGCTCCAGGTCGGCGGTATCGATGCGCGCGAGGGCGGCGGTGCCGTCCACCAGAGGGAGCGCCGTCCCGCGGACCCGCTCGACCGCCGACCGGTCGGTCAGAATCCGAGCGGTAACGCGCTCTCCCAGCGAGGTGAGCCGCTCAATGGCCGGATGAGAAGATCGGTCCTCACCCCAGAGGAACAGGCGAGGAACGGGCTCTGGTTCGTAGACAAGATGCGCCATACGGCATCTTTCAGCAATTCACTGAGGAGGTCTCTCTCAGGCGTGTTCGGCCATCCACTGCTCCGGTGTCACGGCGCCGGCCCGGTCGATGTGTTCGTCATCCCACGAGACGAGGGGAGCGTTGAGCACCGCAGCCGTTGCCGCGTACAGGGCATCGGCGCCGCGCAGCAATTGTCGGAGTCCCAGATCCTGCGCCGCAGCAAGCAGGCGCTCATTCACAGGATGGAGTACCAGCATCGGATGCCGCCGCAGCCGCTCCACTGCCGCCCGGCCGGTCTCCGCACTGCGCGCTCGCCGGGCGAGGGCGCACGCGGTTTCAATGAGCACACACGCCGGACCGTGGAGGCGCAGACGGCGCTGCGCCGTGACGCCCAGGAATCCCGCGCTCACCTCATGGAATCGATCTCGCGGGTCGAACGCGGCGACCCAGATGCTCGCGTCGAGGGTGAGCACGGCTCAGCGCGATTCCAGCCGGCCGCGATCAGCGGAGAGAATGGCCGTGGATGTGGGGGCGGCCGGCGCCTCGCGCAGCGTCTCCTCACCCAGGCGGAGCCATTCCTCCAGCCACTTCTCAGGGGATTGGCGGGATGACCCCGGGATCTCTTCAGCCAGCCAGCGCTGATAGAGCTCGATTGTGACATCCCGGACGCGTTTGCCAAGCAGCGCGCTCTTCGCCTTGACTCTTCGATACAGGGCGTCGGGGATCTCAATGGTCGTCTTCATACCAGGAATACTGCCACTTCAACCATATTCCTGTCAATATGGCAAACGGGGAGACGTCCGCGCCTCCTCCAGCTCCCCTCCGCGGCAGGGAGACACGCCGCCCTCTCCCGCTGCTCGGCGACCTCGCGCACGGAGCGATCGGTATCCGACTTCACCGCTCTTCTCTGGCCGGAAGGTCCAGCAGTTCAATCCGGCCCCTGAGAGCTTTCAACTCGGGGTCTTTGTGCACGAGCGTCGCGTCGTGCCTGTCCGCAACAGCCGCAATCAGCGCACCGGCAACGGAGAGGCGACTGGTGGCTTTCAGCCTCCCGGCGTGCAGCAGGATCTTCTCATCTGGGTACACCCATCCCAAGGGCCAGGCTCTCACCAGGGCCACTACATAGGCCGCGCCATCCTCACCTGTCGTGCGCATGGCGGTGTAGAAGAGCTCCATCAGGGTGATCGCGCAGGCGAGGATCTCATGCCGGCCCGCCTGGGCCCCGCGGAGCAGGCGTTCCACCTTGCCGGCGCCCGCTTCGTCACCCAAGAAGGCCAGGATTGCCGACGTGTCCAGAACGTAGCGTTCAGCCACGCCTCCGCTCGTGCCGCCGCGCTCTCAGCAAGACACGCCGAAGGCCGCCTTTCGCCGTCCCCCGCGCCGAGGCGATCGGATCTTCCGGCAGCGGGACGACCCGGATTGTCTCACCATCGTCGATCCACTCGATCCGCGTTCGGGGGGTGATCCCGTGAGCCCGTCGTAGTGTCGCGGGGATCACCGTTTGGCCCCTCACTGTCACCGTTGTCTTCATCCTAATCACTCCTTTGGCCCAGACTATACAAGACGAAGTCTCAAATCACAAGTCACGTACGCAGGCGCCCCAATTTGCCCAGGGAGATGTCCGCCCCGCTGGCGGGCCAGGCACGACGACCCTTGAAATCTCTCGCTCAATGCGACGTCTGGATCGGTCGATCTCATTGATCCTGCGTGGCAGTACGTGAATCTCAACGGCGAGCCGGTACTGGCTGGATGAGTTCCGCAAGCGCAGCACGGCCGAGGCCGTGGCGGTCCTCGGCGGTCGACATCCTGGTCAGTCGGGTGAATACGCTCGAGAAAGTCCTCGAAGACCCGCAGGTGGCTGTCAACGAGATGGTCGTCGAGATGCACACGGCCGAACTGCTGGAGGAGATCGGCCTCACCCCGGATCAGATTGCCGAGCTGACTGGGGCCGGTCCCGCCCGGACCGGGGGACCGCACCGTCCTGAGCCTTACCCCGACGCCATGACTTCGGCCAGTCTCGATCGCGTCCGTTCAGCCATGACGAGGTTGCCCTTCCGTTCGTAGAGCGCCAGCGCCTGCGCGAGCTCCGCCCGCGCATCCCGACCCGCAAGGGCCAACACGTCGGCGAGGTCGATCAGCGCATCAGCGTGCGTGTTCAGCATATCCGTCCTCTCCGCGAGCGCCACCGCCTCCCGCGCGAGCCGCTCGCCCTCCTGGAACTGGCCGCGCCTCGCGAGCACCTTCCCACGCGCCTGGGACCACAGGATCTGCGGGAGGCGTTCCTCGCTCGGGGCGGTCTCGCGCCCACGTTCGAGCCACGGCTCGGCTTCGTCGTCTCGGTGAAGCGCAAGCAGGGCCTGGGCGAGATGGCAGGAGTATCGCATGAAGTTGGCGCGGTCGCCTGCGGCCTGTGCGGCCTCGCATGCCTCCCGCGCTGCTTCCTCCGCGGGGGCGGGGTCATTCTGCAACATCGCGACCTCGAAGCGACGCAATGCCAGGCGGGTGCGGAACCTGGCGACCCCGAACTCCGCCACGCGATCGGCGGCTTGAGCGAGCAGTCGCTGCGCCTCCTCGAACCGGCCGCGCATCGCCAGGAGGCGATCGCGATACGGGATGACGCTGCGCCGCTCGAACTCAGGATGCGCGTCGAGCCAGCGCAGGCATTCCTCCACGGACGTGGCCCCATAGTACTGCACCCCGACCAGATAGCGCTCCGCCCAGTCGCTCATGGTGGGGTCGTCTGCCCGCCGCGCATGGATGATGCAGCGCTCGGCCCACGCGGCGATGTCGGCCAACAAGCCACCCTGCTGATCTGCCGAGAGCATGAGCGCGCTGTAGGCCACGCTGAGCCCCCAGTCGTCCCCGGCCGCCTCGAACACCGGCAGCGCCTCCTCGGCGAGCGCGCGGAGCCGCTTCGCCACCTTGTCCGTTGGCTCGAGGGCGAGCTCGTACCCGGCGTAGTCCAGGCGCAGCCCGAGCTCGGCGACGCGGTTGCCGGCGGCGGCCGCGCGCTCCGCCGCCTCGGCGAGACCCGTCAACACGGCTTCGGCGGTCCGCCCGGTGTAGAAGCGCGCCCATCCCAGCGCGATCTCAAACCGCCCGTCGCGGAGCGGCTCGGGCAGCAGAGCGGCCGCTCGCTCGAGGAGGTTGAGTCCCGCACGGAAGTCCTGCCGCGCGACGGCATGGCTGCCGGCGCGCGCTAGTCGCTGCCCGGCCTTGGCGGCGAGCGCCCGCACGCGCTCGTCAGTCTGCCCCAATGCCTGCCGGTACTGATACGCCTGCTCAAGGTGGTAGCCGGCCAGCTCGTCGAGCTCGACGAGTTCACTGCCGTGCTCGGCGAGCCAGCCGGCGAACTGCTCGTGCAGCTCTGCTCGCTCCACTTTGGACATGCCTTCGTAGGCCACGTCGCGCATGAGGAGGTGCCGGAAACGAAACGCATCCTCTCCGGCGAATACCGGCTGCTCGGGGCGGATGAGCTCCTTCCGGACGAGTGCGGTCAGCCGGGATGTGAGCCGGAGCTCCGAGGGCGTGAGCGCCTGAACGGCGCCGTGGTGGAAGACTTCGCCTTCGATGGCGCCGCGTTCGAGCACGGATCGCTCGCCTGCGTCCAGCTGGTCGAGGCGCGCGGCGAGCAGCGCCTGCAGCGTCGGCGGCACCTCGACCTGACCGGCGCCGGAGGCCTGCACCATCGCCGCCATCTCCTCCACGAAGAGCGGGTTCCCGCCCGCGGCGCGCAGGATCCGCGTGCGCACATCCACGCCCAGCTCGTGCCCGCCCATCCGGGCGTCCATCAGCGCCTCCGCCTCCCCGGGGGCGAGCGGCTGCAGCCGCAGGACGCCGCCCCAGCCGCTCCGCCGGTCGAGCAGCTCCACCCGGCCCATGCAGAGAAGGAGGATCGGGACGGCCCTGGACAGGAGCGCCATGTGCTCGATCAGGTCGAGGAAGACGTCCTCGCCCCACTGGATATCGTCGAAGACGGCGATGAGAGGGCGTTCGGCCGCAACCGCCTCGAGCAGTTTGCGGAACGCCCACGCGATCTCGTCCGTTGAAGACGTGCCGCCCTGCCCGAGGAGCGCGGCGAGCGCATCCGCGGCCACGGGATCGAGCGCGAGTCGCGACCGCTGGGCCTCGAGCTGCCTCAGGACCTCCACGACGGGCCAGTAGGTGATGCCCTCCCCGTACGAGAGGCAGCGGCCGCGCACGACCGTCGCGTCGGTGGTCGCCAAGAACTCCGCCACCAGCCGCGACTTTCCCACGCCTGCCGCTCCGACGACCGTGACCAGCTCGCAGCCCGGCCCACGGCGGGCCCGCGCCCACGCGTCCGCGAGCGCCTCCAGCTCATGCTCGCGCCCAACCAGGGGCGAGTCGAAGCGCCGATCCGCGGCGGCGGTCGCCACGGTCACGAGCCGCCACGCGAACACCGGAGCCCGCTTGCCCTTCAGCGCCAGAGGCTCGACGGGAGCCACATCGATCGCGTCTTTGGCCAGGCGCAGCGTCGTCTCGCCGAGCAAGGTCTCACCGGGCTGGGCAGCCTGCTGCAGGCGCGCGGCGACATTGACGGGATCCCCCGTCGCCAGTCGCTCCTCGGTGCCGGTCACGACCTCGCCGCTGCAGACGCCGATCCGGCCCTCGATGCCGAGCTCGGGCAGGGCCCGCTGCATCTCCACGGCCGCCCGGAGCGCGCGCACGGCATCATCCTCGTGCACCACGGGCAGCCCGAACACCGCCATCACCGCATCGCCGATGAACTTCTCGACGACCCCGCCATGGCGCTCCACGATCGCCTTCATACGCGCGAAGTAGCGGGCCAGCAGATTGCGCAGGGCCTCAGCGTCGAGCGATTCGCCGAGCGCCGTCGAACCGGCGACGTCGCAGAAGAGGACGGTCACGATCTTGCGCTGGGCCATGCTGCAAGTCTAGAATCACGGGGTCAGGGCCACAAGCCTTCCGGCATTTAGTCTCCCATTAGGGCCTAAGGTCAGGTGACACCTAAGGTTGGGGTGGTGGCAGGAGTGCCGACAAGCTGCGGCTGAGTTGTCCATGGCAACTGCCGACAGCTTCGGCGCAGCGAGATAGATCTCACCTTCCCGACGTCGAGGAACGACTTCGTCTGTTACGAAGAATGGTTCGTGTGAGGCGTGCTGCCTAACAGGCGCGTGGAGCCGACCGGCATGAGTTTGAGTGCCGCTTGCGAATACTGGTGCACCGGCGCCCCACGCGCGAGCCTTGGGCAGACCAGCTATGGCTGATCCTTTCAAGTGGTCAAGCCCTCTGGGTGTGAGCACCGTCCTGTTCTTGGTTATCGGGGCCATGTGGCTGGCCATCGGTGCTCTCACGGTTCCCCTTCTCGAACGGGGTTCGGAAGCCCACATCATCTTTGTTTCCGAGCGCACCGACACCGCGTATTTCGGTGACGCACCGTCTAGGTTGCTGGGATCGAACTCCGCCCTGGCGAAGTATCGCACGATGATGCTTACGGTCGTAGCGGGGTTTCTGCTCCTTGCTGGCACGATGTTCGTCTTGGTTTCGTGGTTCGGGCTGCGGAACGGGTCCCGGTGGGCATTGGCGGCGCTTTGCGCAGGCGGGCTGCTGGCCACCGCCCTTTGGGTTGTTGCGTTGGTCCCCTATTACAGGGCCGGAATCAAGATCACGCTCGCGGATGCGCCCCCGTTCATCTGGCTCCCCGCTATCCTCATCGTCCCGGCGACTGTTCTCGGATGGGTGGGTCTGCGATGAGGGTGGTCATGGTGGTTGGGCCAAGTCGCAGTCGCCGGAGGGCCGCCCAACTCGCGCGTACACCCGTGCCCGCGGTAGGGGGTCGACGGGGGACGACGCGCGCGGCAAGAGCACAGGTATGATGATCCTGTCCTCGATGCCAGCCTCGCCGGGGAAGCTGGACAATGCCCGATTAGCTCTCCGAGCGCGACCATATGTCGGCGCGCGTTTTCAGCAATTCAGGCCCGCTGACGGCGGTTCCACCGCTGGAACCTCCCGGAAGGCCCCGCCCTGCAACCTGCTGAAGTGAATGAAGGCCCGCTCGCTATCTTCTTGAGGCGACGACCTTCGAAATCTCTCGTTCGATGCGACGGCCAGATCGGTCCATGTGGATTTCCAGATCGTAGCGCGTCTGTACGTTCATCCAGAAAGCCGCTGAGGTCCCGAAGTACCGGGCGAGCCGGAGGGCCGTATCTGCTGTAATCGATCGCAGCCCGTGCACGATCTCGTTGATCCTGCGGGGCGGGACCCGAATGTCGATGGCGAGCCGGTACTGACTGATGCCGGATGGCTTCAGGAACTCCTCGAGCAGGATCTCCCCAGGATGCACAGCCGGGAGCCGGTCGCCCCGCCTCCTACGAGGGATAGTCTGTGATCTCGACATCGTAGGCATTGCCCTCCTCCCATCGGAAGCACACCCGCCAGCGATCATATGTATGGATCCATCGGCAGTGGGGGGACTGGTGTTACGCTGTCGCGGGCCTGAACGCCTCCAGCCGTGGTACCAGATCCTTCAGCAGGATCCCAGTCGTAAACGGCAGCAGCTCCGCCGGTACCTGTCCGGCCCGCAGCGCCATCGCCTTACGCACCGCGACGATGAGATGCATGCCGCGCACCTGCGCCAGCTTGGCCAGCTTCTCGTGCAGGTACTCCGGCGTCCAGTAGCCGACAATCTCCAGGGCGACCTCGGTTCCGTCCTCGTGCTTGAACACGAAGTCCGGAACCAGCAATGCCTCGCCTGCCTGGAGGATCGCCGCCTCGCGCTCCAGCCGCCAGCCGCCGCGCGAGGGCCCGAACTTCCGGGCAAACGTCTCCTCGAGCTTCGAGTCGAACAGCGCCGGTACCGGCACGCGCGAGCGCAGCCCCTCGGCCTCTGAGAGCGTGAACGACACGGCCCGCCATCCCCGGCGCAGGAGGATGTCGGCCTCCATCCGCCAGGTGCGGGCCTGCACCAGGGCCGCGAGAAATTTGGCGAAGTCCACGCCGTAGGCGCGCGTGCGCCGGAGGACCGTGTTCGGACCGTCGAACCTCAACCGGTATCCACCCGCGCGCCGGCGCTCGATCCGGTGCAGCAGCCGCGACAGACGCGCGTACTGCACGATGTGTTTGAGATCGCCCGTGGCCTCGACGGTCACGCGGACGGCGTCGTAGAGCAGCGCCTGCGCCTGCGCGAGATCGTAGTCATCCCGCAGGGCCGGCGGATCGTAGTGTGCAGGGAACGCCATGAGCCGGTGGTACTCCGGATAGTCCGCGTACAGCAGAGGCACGGCGTCACGAGTGTCGATCACCTGCGCGGCCGGCGCGCCGAGATGCCGGCGCAGCAGCATCGCGGCATGGTCCGCCTCCAGCACAGGGTGCTCACGGCCCGCCGTCTCGAAGATCGCGACCCGGCGCTCTCCGGCGCGCCCGCCGCGCGGCCACTCGTACGTGGAGACGCCGTCGAGCAATTCTACGACGGCCTCGACGCGGTCCGGCCGCAGACCGGCCAGCGCGGTTCGGGCCGCATCGCGCACCCGCCCCCGGGGCCACCCGATGGCGCGCCGGTAGACGCCGATCGCCCGTGCCAGGTGCGGCAGGGAGGCGCCGTCCAGCCGGTCAGAAGAGATCGATCTGCCGGGCCTGATCCAGTGATAGACGCGGTGCGCTTTGGAAAGCATCGGCCTGTCCCCGCCGGCGCGCGCGGGCCACGTCCGGCGACTCCTGCACGACGACTTCGTAGAGCCGCGCGGCGCGATCGCCGGATTTGCGCAGCAGGCGCCCGAGGCGCTGCACCGCCTCGCGCACGCCCTTCTCACCGCCCAGCACCACCCCGACCTTTACGGCGGGCGCATCCCAGCCCTCGTTGAGCACCTCGCAGGCGGCCAGGGCGCGCAGCCGGCCTGCGCCGAAGAGGTCGAGCACGCGGTTGCGCTCACGTTTGTCGGAGTGCGCGGTCAGCGCGGGAATCAGGAATCGCGCCGACACGTCGAGCGCCATGCGGTTGGATGCGGTGAAGATGACGATCTGGTCGTCCGGGTGCAGCCGGAAGATGTCCTCCAACACGCGCATCTTCTCCGCCGAGCGGTGGATCAGGGCCAGCTTCCGGTGATACGCGCGGAGGATGGCCTTCGCGTCGGGATCACCTCGCGAGCGGCTGACCAGGTCGCGCGTCCAGTCGAACTCCGCCCTCCGGCCGGCCTCGGCCCGGGGCACGGCGTACCTCCGAGGTGTTCTACGAGAGCCGGCTGCAGCCCGAGCCGCACCTCGTCGGCCAGCGCATGATTGCCCAGTCTCCGCTGGATGGGACCGGCCTCCGCCTGATCCCGGTCG
>Ga0209172_10003149_pt1 | contig 26225 bp, 24 predicted proteins | sample LarsenN4metaG_FD_184113 | JGI IMG/M metagenome (GOLD analysis project Ga0209172, IMG submission 184113) | Hot spring sediment bacterial and archeal communities from British Columbia, Canada, to study Microbial Dark Matter (Phase II) - Larsen... ... | reverse complement strand
TCGACGAGCTGTCGGGCGGCCGCGCCATCATCGGGCTCGGCAGCTCCGGCGCCAACGTCATCGAGCACTGGCACGGCGTGAAGTTCGAGAAGCCGGCGACGCGCCTGCGCGAGTACGTCGCCATCATCAACATGATCATGCGCCGCCAGAAGCTGATGTACGACGGCAAGATCTTCAACCTGCAGCGCGGCTTCACGATGCAGTTCCCCACCATCCGCCAGCACATCCCCGTCTACATCGCCTCGATCACGCCGAAGAGCATCGTACAGACCGGCGAGATCGCCGACGGCTGGATCCCCATCTACTGGCCGAAGGACAAGCTCGCCGAGGGCATCGGCCTCCTGATGGAGGGCGCGCAGAAGGCCGGCAAGTCGCGCGCCGACATCACGGTCGCTCCGTCGCTCGTCGTGCAGTTCACCGACGAGGGCGACCCCGAGACGGCGCGCATGCAGGCGCGCGCGCCGATCGCCTTCTACGTCGGGCGCATGGGCACCTTCTACTATGAAATGCTCACGCGGAACGGCTTCGGCGAGGAAGTGGAGAAGATCCGCGAGGCCTGGGCGAACCGCGACGCGCGCGGCGCCGCCGCGGCCGTTTCCGACCGCATGCTCGACCAGACCGCGATCGTCGGGCCGCTCGACCGCTGCGCCGAGGAGCTGGACGAGCGGCGCGCGCTCGGCGTCGACCTGCCCATCATCCCCATGCCTGGGCGCGACGCGACGGAGATGGGGCGCGTCCTGGAGCGGCTGCTGCGCTAGCGTCGCCTAGCCGCTCGCCACGGCCGGGCGCGGGTGCGCAACGTCGGGATTTTCGCCCGTGCCGAATCTAAATTGCCTTGACTCTATGTGGGGCCGGTGTTAGATTCCCGCTTGAAACGGGATTCACAAATGGCCGCGCCGCCCCGCACCACGGGCGCGTGAGGCCCGGTCTGGAGCCTCCATGTTCCCCCTCGCGATCGAAGGCTTCGTCGGCAAGGACTACGAAGAGCTGATCTTCGTGCTCATGACGATGGCCTTCTCGTTCGCGGTCATGGTGGCGTTCGGCGCGTGGTGGTCCCGCTAGGGCGGGAGTCGAGGGAGGCAGGGAATGGCGCGGACGGAGCAGCCCAAGAGCCCCGGCTTTGGCGACTGGCTCTACGACCGGCTGTTCCATAACTACATCTGGCGCTCGGTGTTCCGCTCGGGCTACCCGAACACCCCCCGCAACCAGATGCTGGCCATCGCCACCAACGTCTTCCTCCACCTCCACCCGACCCGCATCCACAAGACGCACGTCAAGATCACGCACACGTACTGCCTCGGCGGGCTGAGCTTCTTCATGTTCCTCGGCCTCACCGTCACGGGCGTGATGCTCATGTTCTACTACGTGCCGTCGGTCGACCGCGCGTACACGGACATCCAGGCGCTCGAGACGAACGTGCGCTTCGGCATGCTCATCCGCAACCTGCACCGCTGGATGGCGCACGGCATGGTGCTCACCGTGCTGCTGCACATGATGCGCGTCTTCTACATGGGCGCCTACAAGCCGCCGCGCGAGTTCAACTGGGTCGTCGGCGTCATCCTGCTCATCCTCACGCTGCTGCTCTCGTTCACCGGCTACCTGCTGCCGTGGGACCAGCTCGCGCTCTGGGCGATCACCGTCGGCACGAACATCGCCGGCGCGGCGCCCGTGCTCGGCGGCGAGTCCCGCTTCGTGCTGATCGGCGGCTTCGAGGTGGGCGACGCGGCGTTGATCCGCTTCTACACGCTGCACGTCATCGCGCTGCCGCTGCTCGCGGCGATCTTCATGTCCGTGCACTTCTGGCGCATCAGGCGCGACGGCGGCCTGGCGCGGCCGCTGTAGGACCGAGGTAAGGGGAGATGGCGGTAGCAGCCACGACGGCAACCGGCGCGAAGAGCGAGACGGTACGCCAGCGACGCGAGCGCGAGCAGGAGTTGCTCGTCTGGCCGGATCTGGTCTTCGTCGAGTTCATCTGCGCCGTGCTGTTCACGATCACGTTCGTCATCCTCTCAACGTTCGTGAACGCGCCGCTACTCAACCGCGCGAACCCGGACATCACGCCGAACCCGTCGAAGGCGCCGTGGTACTTCATGAACCTGCAGGAGCTGCTCCTGCACATGGACCCCGGCCTCGCCGGCGTCATCGTCCCGACGATGCTGCTCATCGGCCTGATGGTCATCCCGTACGTCGACCGCAGCAACGTGGGGCAGGGCGGCTGGTTCGCGACGAAGAACGCCGTCCGCATCACGGCATTCTCGTTCGCATTCGCGTCGGTCTTCATCACCTGGCTGGTCCTGTGGGACGATGGCGCCCACGTGCGCGTGTACCAGCGCCTGCCGTACCTCGTCGGCCAGACCGAGACCGAGGATCAACTGACCTGGCCCGCGGACATGGGCGAGATGTGGTTCGAGGACTTGCCCGGCGGCGAGGCGTACCGCGCGATCTGGGACTTCGTCTTCCTCGAAAACCGCGTCGCCGTCCGCGACGTCTGGTCGTGGAGTGTGCCGGTGCCCGTGCAACCCGGCTCCGGCGAACACGACGGCGACCTGAACTGGCCGGAGGACTTCCGCAACGTGCCGCTGCCGTTGAACGGCACCTGGATCTTCGAGTGGGAGGATCCGGCCGATACGTGGATGCCGGGCTGGATGCGCCGCGTCTATCCCTACGACGGCCACCTCGACATCCCCGCGATCGTCGCCGAGTACGTGATGCCCATCATCGCGATGGTCGGCCTGCCCGCGCTGATGCTGTTCATCCTGTTCAAGCTCGGCTGGGCGAGCACGATGCGCGATGCGATGATCGCGCTGTTCACAGGCTTCATCCTCGTGTACTTCGCGCTGACCATCATCGGTGTGGCGTTCCGCGGCGAAGGCCAGCAGCTGGTGCCGTTCTGGGAGGTGCCGAACCTCGAAGGCAACCCTGCCATCCGCCGCTACGAGCCGCCACCCGACACACCGCGACTCGCCCTCGTTGAATCGGACATGGGTACGTACACGCATGGCTGACGAAGAGAACCCACAGGAGACACCGCAGGAGCGCGCGCCCGCCGTCCGCACCGATCAACCGGTCGCCGCGGGCGCCGGCGGGCACGCCGTCGTGATCGCGCAGCCTCGCCCCGCGCAGCCGCAAGTGCTGCCGAAGGTGTCACGCCGCGGGCTGGTGATCATCTCCTTCTGGACCGGCATGGCGGCGATGCTCGCGGGCATCGGCGCGACGATCCTCAACTCGCTCTGGCCCCGCGGCGTCACCGGCTTCGGCGGCACGATCTTCATCGGCACCGTCGACGAGATTCCCGTCGGCGAGAAGGTGCGCAACGTCGAGGCGAAGGCGTGGATCGTGCGCCTGAACGCCGAGCAGGCGGCGCGCAACGGCGCGCCGGAAGGCGGCATCCTCGCGCTCTGGCAGAAGTGCCCCCACCTCGGCTGTACGGTCCCGTGGCGGCCCGAGTACTCGCGCGTCGACCCCCGCAATAACGAACGCTACGCGGGCTGGTTCCTCTGTCCGTGCCACGGCTCGACATACAGCGATGCAGGCGTGCGCGTGTTCGGCCCGGCGCCGCGCTCGATGGACACGATGGAGGTCATCATCGACGGCGGCAACGTTTCGGTGAACACGGGCAACATCACGCCCGGCAGCGAAGAGAATGGCAGCCGCGCCGTGGTGCCGGGGTAACCGATGAACACCAACAAACAGATCAACATCATGATCCTGCTCGTGTTCGTCGCGGTATTCCTCACTGGCGCGTACACGCTGTTCGACCCCGGCCGCGCGGACGATGCGCGCGACAAGCAACACGAGGCCACCGTCGAGCGCGGCGCCTGGCTCTTCTCGCAGAACTGCCGCGCCTGCCACGGCGACGCCGGCGAAGGCGGCGCAGCCTCAAACCGGCTGCGGCAGGCGCCGCCGCTCAACCGGCCGGATCTCCAGGGCATCGACTCAGAGACGAATGAGGTCGACGACGCTGCACTCGGCGAGGCGTACGACCTCGTGTTCAACACCATCACCTGCGGCCGCGTCGGCACGGCGATGCCGACGTGGGGCCAGCGGCACGGCGGCACGCTCAACGACGAGCAGATCAAGCAGCTCAGCATTTTCATCACCGAGGGCGGCGACGAAGCCTGGCGCCTCGCCGAGGAGTACGCGCTCGAGGGCGTCGAGGAGTTCGGCCTGCACAGCCTCGACACGCAGGATCACCTGACGCTCGCGGGGCCCGTCGGCGAGGACGACACCGAGATCCCCGTCACGCCGCTCTTCGACGCCGAGGGCAACCCGACGGTGTCGCAGGGCGGCCGCCTGCAGGTCGTCACGCGCACCGAGGACGGCGAGCTCGAGCGCGGCGAGATCATGATCGTTACCGAAGAACCCCAAGAGGGCGACACGACCGTCACGGTCGAGCGCGGCTTCGGCACGACGTCGACGGAAGCGTACGAAGCCGGCACGGAGCTGATCGAGCCGCCGTCGCCGCCGGACCCGCCGACGATCGTCGAGCAGGCGTGCGGGCAGCTCGCCCGCGGCGGTGACGGCGCCGTCGACGAGACGCCGCGCACCGAGCTGACGATCACGGCGCGCAACATCGCCTGGAACACGAGCCGGCTCTTCGCGGTCGCCAACGTGCCGCTGACCATCACGGTCAATAACGAGGACGATGGCGTCCCCCACAACTGGGAGTTCTTCGCGGGCGAGGAGCCGGAGGGCGAGCCCGTCGCGGGCACCGAGGTCGAGAACGGCCCCGTCGTGCAGACGCTGAACTTCGGGCCGCTGGCGCCGGGCGACTACTTCTACTGGTGCCAGGTGCACCCGCAGATGGAGGGCATCATGTCCGTCGTCGTGCCCGAGGCGGGCGCAGGCGGCGGAGGCGGCGCCACGTCGCCGACAGCCGCCCCGTAAGCGGCTTGACCGCCCAGCGGGGCGAATCATAGACTCAGAACCGCAGGACGCGTTCGATCGGGCGCGTCTTGCGTGTGGCAAACAACTGCGGAGGTCTGAGACATGCCGGTACAGGTGGGCAAGCGCTACATCGCCGCGAGCGGCGCCGAGCTGATCGTGACGAAGGGTGGCGACGGCACGTTGCAGGACGGGGACACGCCGCTGAACATCAAGGAAGACGGGCCGCCCGCCACCGGCTCGAACAACGGCACGGAGGTCGCGCTCGGCAAGCGCTACGCCTCCGCCGATGGCTCCGTGGAAGTCCTGTGCATCAAGCCCGGCGCCTGCGACCTCAGGTACAACGGCGCGCCGATGGAGCTGATGCAGCCGAAGGTGCTGCCTTCGGCTGACTGACTCGCCGACCAACTCGAACAATCAGAAACGGCCGCCTTGTGGCGCGGCGGGGCGGTCGCGGTTGACACACCGGCCTCTCGGTTGACACCCCAGTTACACCGCCGATATACTCCCGCCCGTACAGGCGACGAGGCGCAGCAGTAGGTTCGGCCTCGGCCCCTAGCGAGCCGGTGACGGTGCGAGACCGGCGGCCAGAGCGGACTGAACTCGGCGCGGAGCCGTCGGGGCGAATCTGAGTAGCCCCGGCCGGGTAGCGGCCGTTACACCGCCGAGAGCGCTCGCCGAGAGGCGAGAAGAAGGGTGGCACCGCGGGCCAGCATCCCGTCCCTTTGTGGGCGGGTTTTTTGTTATGCCGGCGGCGCCGATATTGGAGCAGATGCGTACACACGAACCGTTCCGCTCGGAGGTTCAATCGGCCGCGGCGCACCGTGCCACGCGGGTGTCCCGTGGCCGCGCCGTAGGCTCCCCCCTGGGCGCAGGCGCCGGCACGCTGGCCGCGCTCGCTCTGCTGGCCCTTCCCCTTTGACGGCCTTCCGTCCGCCACCGCGCGCGACAGGGAAGGCAGACTCACGAACACTCGCAGCACTGCGAAGGAGCCCGCTGAGGCGGGCGGGGAGAACGACATGACGAAGATCAAAGGCGCCGAGATCATCATGGAATGCCTCCGCAAGGAAGGCGTCGAGGTGATCTTCGGCTACCCGGGCGGGGCGAACCTGCCCATGTACGACTCGCTCAAGAAGTACCCGGACATCCGCCACATCCTCGTGCGGCACGAGCAGTCCGCCGCCCACGCCGCCGACGCCTACGCGCGCATCACCGGCAAGGCAGGCGTCGTCTGGGCGACGTCCGGCCCCGGCGCGACGAACCTCGTCACCGGCATCGCCAACGCCTGGATGGACTCCGTGCCGCTCGTCTGCATCACCGGCGCCGTCGTCTCGTGGCTGCTCGGCCGCGACGGCTTCCAGGAAGCGGACATCACCGGCATTACCATCCCGATCACCAAGCACAACGAGCTGGTGCTCAACGTCGAGGACATCGCGCCGGCGATCAAGGAGGCGTTCCACATCGCCACGACGGGCCGCCCCGGCCCCGTGCTGATCGACATCCCGCGCGACGTGCAGCAACAGCTGTGCGAGTTTGACTACCCGGAAGAGGTGAACCTCCCCGGCTACCAGCCGACGACGACCGGCCACCCGCAGCAGGTGAAGAAAGCCGCGCAGATGATCGCCGAGGCGGAGCGCCCGCTGATCCTCGCCGGCCACGGCGTGGTCATCTCGCGGGCGGCGGAGGAGCTGCGCGAGGTCGCCGAGAAGGCGCACATCCCCGTCATCACGACGCTGCTCGGGCTGGGCGGTTTCCCCGGCTCGCACGAGCTGTTCATGGGCATGCCCGGCATGCACGGCATGTACTGGAACAACATGGCGATCCAGGAGGCGGACCTGCTCATCGGCATCGGCATGCGCTTCGATGACCGCGTCACCGGCGCGCTGAACCACTTTGCGCCGAAGGCCCGCATCATCCACATCGACGTCGACCCCGCCGAGATCGCCAAGAACGTGAAGACGGCCGTGCCGATCGTCGGCGACGTGAAGACGGTGCTGCGCCAGCTCATCCCGCACGTCCAGCCGGCGCGCCACGACGCGTGGCTGAACTGGATCCAGGACATGCGGCGCGACCATCCCTCCATCGCCATCCCGGAGACGAACAGGCTGCTGCCGCAGTACGTGATCAAGCGCATCTACGAGCTGTCCGGCCACGACGCCTACTACGCGACAGGCGTCGGGCAGCACCAGATGTGGGCGGCGCAGTTCTTCTGGGGCGACCATCCGTACTCGTTCGTGACGTCCGGCGGCCTCGGCACGATGGGCTTCGAGGTGCCCGCGGGCATCGGCATCCAGGTCGCTCGCCCGCACTCGACGGTCTGGACGTTCTGCGGCGACGGCGGCTTCCAGATGACGATGGAGGAGCTGGCGCTCTGCACCGAGTACGAGCTGCCGGTGAAGTTCGCCATCATCAACAACCAGTACCTGGGCATGGTGCGCCAGTGGCAGGACCACTACTACGACGGCAACAAGCAGTCCGTGCGCATGTTCCAGCCCGACTTCGTGAAGATCGCCGAGGCGATGGGCATCACCGGCCTGCGCGTCACCGAGAAGTCGCAGGTCGACTCGAGCATCGAGGCGGCGCTGCAGCACCCGGGCGCCGTGCTCATCGATTTCCAGGTGGAAGAGGCGGAGGACTGCTTCCCCATGATGCCGCCGGGCGTCAGCCTCTCCGAGACGATCGACCAGCCGCCCGTGGAGCAGCCGGAGATGGTGCGATGACGACAAACCGACGCCTGCACACGATCGTGGCGCTCGTGCAGAACCGCCCCGGCGTCCTCAACAAGATCGCCAGCAAGTGGCGGCAGCGCGGCTTCAACATCGAGAGCCTGACGGTCGGGCATAGCGAGGTCCCCGGCCTCTCGCGCATGACGTTCACCGTCGACGGCGCGGCGCACGACATCGAGCAGGTGACGAAGCAGCTCTACAAGGTGATCGAGGTCGTGAAGATCAGTGACGTCACCGCCGAGGAAGTCGTCGCCCGCGAGCTCGCGCTGATCAAGGTGGCGGCGGCGAAGGACTCGCGCAGCCAGATCATCGAGATCGTCAATCTCTTCCGGGCCAAGATCGTCGACGTGGGCAGCGACTCCTTCGTCATCGAGGTCACCGGCACCGAGGACAAAGTCGACGCCTTCGTCAACATGATCACGCCCTACGGCCTGAAGGAGCTGGTGCGCACGGGCCGCGTGGCCATGGTGCGCGGCGGCACGCAGACGGTGCGCGCGCCGGCGGTCAACGGCGCCGAGCAGCAGAAGCCACACCGCTCCGCCGGCGAAGGGAAGCCGCGCGTCGGCAGCTTAATCTAACGATTCGATCCCGCGGGGAGCCGCGGCTGACTAGAGGACGAGCGAACGAATGGCGCAGATGTACTACGACAAGGATGCCGATCTCGGGCTGATCAAGGGCAAGAAGATCGGCGTCATCGGCTTCGGGAGCCAGGGGCACGCGCACGCCCTGAACCTGAAGGACAGCGGCTGCGACGTAACCGTCGGGCTCTACCCGGGCTCGAAGTCGTGGAAGGCGGCGGAGGAGGCGGGGCTGCGCGTCGGCACCGTCCGCGAGGTGGCGGAGCAGTCCGACATCATCATGATCCTCACGCCGGACCAGGTCGCGCGCGACGTCTACCACGCGCACATCGCAGACGGCCTGAAGCCCGGAAACATGGTCATGTGGGCGCACGGGTTCAATGTGCACTACGGCCAGGTGACGGCGCCCGAAGACGTCGACGTGACGATGGTCGCGCCGAAGGGCCCCGGCCATCTCGTCCGCCGCGTCTACACCGAGGGCGGCGGCGTGCCGGCGCTCTTCGCCGTCCACCAGAACGCGAGCGAGCAGGCGCGCCAGATCGCGCTCGCGTACGCGAAGGGCATCGGCGCCACGCGCGCCGGCGTCCTCGAGACCACGTTCAAGGAGGAGACCGAGACGGACCTCTTCGGCGAGCAGAGCGTGCTCTGCGGCGGCGTCACGTCACTGATCAAGAACGCCTTCGAGACGCTCGTCGAGGCTGGCTACCAGCCCGAGCTGGCGTACTTCGAGTGCATGCACGAGCTCAAGCTGATCGTCGACCTCATGTACGAGGGCGGCATGGAATACATGCGCTACTCGATCAGCGACACGGCCGAGTACGGCGACTACACGCGCGGGCCCGTCGTCGTCGACAGGCAGGTGAAGGAGAACATGCGCGGCGTGCTGCGCCAGATCCAGGACGGCTCGTTCGCCCGCGAATGGATCCTCGAGAACCAGGCGGGGCGCCCGAGCTTCAACGCGCTGCGCCGCCTCAACGCGGAGCACCCGATCGAGGAAGTCGGTGCGGAGCTGCGCGGCATGATGGCATGGCTGAAGAAGAGCCGGTGAGTCAGGACGTTCGATGACCGGTTGGATGATGACAGGCCGACACACGGGGCGCAGTCAAGGCGCGCTCACACTTCCGCGGCCCTCCGCCGCATAGCGGACGGGAGGGCCGGGACCGCGAGAGCGAGCACGAGACGGCGCCACGCGCGCTGAATGGAGGCAACAACCATGGACAAGGTCATCATCTTCGATACGACGCTGCGCGACGGCGAGCAGTCGCCCGGCGTAGCACTGACGACAACCGACAAGCTCGAGATCGCGCACCAGCTCGCGAAGCTGGGCGTCGACGTCATCGAGGCGGGGTTCCCGAAGACGTCGCCCGGCGACTTCGCGGCCGTGCAGACGATCGCCCGCGAGGTGCGCGGCGCCCAGATCGCGGGCCTCGCGCACGCCAACCCGGAGGCTGTCGACGAGTGCTGGGGCGCCGTGAAGGTGGCGGAGGCGCCGCGCATCCACGTCTTCCTCTCGTCGTCGGACATCCACATCATGCACCAGCTCGCGAAGGACAAGGAGACGGTCCTTGAGATGGCGCGGACGATGGTCGCCCGCGCGCGCAGCTACTGCCCGGACGTCGAGTTCAGCCCCATGGACGCCACGCGGAGCGACCGCGACTACGTCTACTGGATGCTCGAGCAGTGCATCGAGGCCGGCGCCACCACCGTGAACATCCCCGACACCGTCGGCTACACCGTGCCTGAGGAGTTCGGCGAGTTCATCCGCGACATCATGAACAACGTCCCGAACATCGATAAGGCCCGCATCAGCGTGCACTGCCACAACGACCTCGGCCTCGCCGTCGCCAACTCGCTCGCTGCCGTGAAGGCGGGCGCGCGCCAGATCGAGACCTGCATCAACGGCATCGGCGAGCGCGCAGGCAACGCCTCGCTGGAAGAGGTCGTGATGGCGATCCGCACGCGCAAGGACTTCTTCAACCTGGAGACGAACATCCGCACGCAGGAGCTGTACCGCACGAGCCGGCTCGTCTCCGACCTCACGGGCATGAGCGTGCAGCCGAACAAGGCGATCGTCGGCGCGAACGCGTTCCGCCACCAGTCGGGCATCCACCAGGACGGCATCCTGAAGATGCGCGAGACGTACGAGATCATGGACGCCAAGGACATCGGCTGGCCGACGGCCGGCGGCGAGATCGTCCTCGGCAAGGTGTCCGGCCGGCACGGCTTCAAGGCCCGCCTCGAGGCGCTTGGCTACGAGCTGACGCCGGAGGAGCTGTCGCGCGCGTTCATGGCGTTCAAGGAGCTGGCCGACAAGAAGGCGGAGATCGACGACCGCGACCTCGAAGCGCTCGTCGCTGACAAGCTGCGCACGATCGATGAGGTGTACCGCCTCGACTTCGTGCAGGTGACGTGCGGCGACCACGCCACGCCCACCGCGACCGTGCGCGTCATCGCGCCCGATGGCTCGATCCGCTCGGACGCCGCGCTCGGCACCGGCCCGGTTGACGCCGTGTACCGCGCGATCAACCGGATCATCGACGTCCCGAACGAGTTAACGGAGTTCTCGGTCAAGAGCGTGACGGAGGGCATCGACGCGCAGGGCGAAGTGACCATCCGCATCGAGGCGAACGGAAAGAGCTATGTGGGCCGCGGCGCCGACACCGACATCATCGTCGCATCGGCAAAGGCGTATATGAACGCGCTCAACCGCATGCTCTCGATCGAGCGGCGCGAGGACGCGGAGGTGCGGACGAACCCGTAGGAGTAAAGGAAAATGCGCCAGTTCCTTTACTTCCCGCGGAATCGCTGCTAGCCTGAGCGTGGAGGTGCGCGATGCCACGTGCAGGCAAGCCGGCTCAGAAGCGAGGCGCCGCCCGCAAGGGGCGCACGCGCAGGCTTGGCGAGGCGCGGGCGGCCTACCGCGCCGAACCATCGGTTCCGGTCGCGCCGTTCGCCACCGCCCGGATCAGCGCGAAGAACCAGATCACGCTGCCGGTCGCCGTCATGCGGGCGATGGGCCTCAAGCCGGGCGATGAGCTGCAGATGCTGGTGCTTGGGAACCTGGTCAGGGCTCGGAAGCGACTGCATGGTCGTGAACTGATCGACCATCTGTATGGGAGCGCCAACCTGCCGGATTGGCGGACGGCGGAGGACATCGAGGCGTACGTCCAGCGGGAGCGCGATAGCTGGGATCGCGATTGGGACGAAACGACCTCGTAAGCGCGCTGGGCGCCGTACGCATCGCACTGGACACCAGCACGCTGCTGTACCTCCTCCGAGGCGACAGCGCGCGCGGTCCGCTTGTAAGCGAGATCATGGGTCTGGCGGCTGATGGCGTCCTGGAGATCGTCATCTCGGCTATTGTGAAGATGGAGCTACTGGTGGGGCCACTTCGATCGCGGGATGAGGACGAACTCGAGCGGGTGCTCACGCTTACGGAGGGTGCGACCGGAGTGTTCTCGCCGTTGCTTACGCCGGATGCGATCGCCGTCGCTGCCGAAGTCAGGGCGAAGACGAACCTGAGGGTTCCCGACGCGCTGATCGTGGCCACGGCCACGACTGAGGGATGCGGAGCCATCGTGGGAAACGACAGACGCATGGAGCGGATCCAGGCAATGGATAACGTTGGAACGCTCGTAGACCTCCGCCAGTTCACCGTGCCGCGGTTCATTCAACTCGACGGCCTCGTACAGCGGATGGCATAGGCGGGAGATCAGGAATGGGAAAGACAATCTCGGAGAAGATCTGGGACGCGCACGTCGTCTCGCACGAAGCGGGCAAGCCCGACCTGCTCTACATCGACCTCCACCTCGTCCACGAGGTGACGTCGGCGCAGGCGTTCGAGGGGCTGCGCCTCGCCGGGCGCAAGGTGCGCCGCCCCGACCTCACGCTCGCCACCGTCGACCACAATGTGCCGACGGCCGACCGCGACAAGGAGTGGCCGGATCCGCTCTCGACGCAGCAGGTCGAGACGCTGCGGCGCAACTGCGAGGAGTTCGGCGTGCCCATGTTCGGCGTGCGCGACGTCCGCCAGGGAATCGTCCACGTCATCGGTCCCGAACAGGGGTTGACGCAGCCCGGCCTCACCATCGTCTGCGGCGACAGCCACACGTCGACGCACGGCGCCTTCGGCGCGCTCGCGTTCGGCATCGGCACGTCCGAGGTCGAGCACGTGCTCGCCACGCAGACGCTCCCACAGGCCCGCCCGAAGACGATGGCGATCGAGGTCAACGGCGAGCTGCACGATGGCGTCACCGCCAAGGACGTGATCCTCGCCATCATCCGCAAGATCGGCGTCGCTGGCGGCATCGGCCACGTCATCGAGTACCGCGGCGACGTCATTCGCTCGCTGCCCATGTCCGGCCGCATGACCATCTGCAACATGTCGATCGAGGCCGGCGCCCGCGCAGGCCTGATCGCGCCCGACGACACCACCTATGCCTACATGGAGGGCCGCCCGTACGCCCCGAAGGGCGCGGACTGGGAGCGCGCGCTCGAGTACTGGCGCTCGCTACCGACAGACGACGATGCGACGTTCGACGCGACCGTCGAGTTGCGCGCCGAGGAGATCGAGCCCTGCGTGACCTGGGGCACGACACCGGCGCAGAGCGTCCCGGTGACCGGCCGCGTGCCGGACCCGAGCGAGTTCGCCGACGAGCGCGCGCGCGAGCTGGGCGAGCGCTCGCTCAAGTACATGGATCTCAAGCCGGGCACGGCGATCGAGGACATCCACATCGACCGTGTGTTCCTCGGCTCGTGCACGAACTCCCGCATCGAGGATCTGCGCGCCGCCGCCGAGATCGTCCGCGGACAAAAGGTCGCGTCGAGCGTGCGCGCGATGGTGGTGCCCGGATCCGGCCTCGTGAAGGCGCAGGCCGAGCAGGAAGGGCTCGACCGTGTCTTCATCGAAGCGGGGTTCGAGTGGCGCGACGCCGGCTGCTCGATGTGCCTCGGTATGAACCCGGACATCCTCATGCCGGGCGAGCGCTGCGCCTCGACGTCGAACCGCAACTTCGAGGGGCGGCAGGGCCCCGGCGGTCGCACGCACCTCGTCAGCCCGCAGATGGCCGCCGCCGCCGCCATCGCCGGCCACTTCGTCGACATCCGCACGTGGAGGAAGAACTGATGGAGCCCGTCCGCACGATCCGCGGCGTCGTCATGCCGCTCAACCGCGCCGACGTCGACACCGACCAGATCATCCCGGCGAAGCACCTCAAGCGCATCGAGCGCACCGGGTTCGGCCAGTTCGCGTTCGAGGCGTGGCGGAAGGATCCGTCGTTCGTGCTCAACGACCGGCGCTACGAGGGCGCGCCGATCATGGTCACCGGCCCGAACTTCGGCTGCGGCTCTTCGCGCGAGCACGCGCCGTGGGCGCTGCAGGACCTCGGCCTCAAGGCGATCATCGCCCCGTCGTTCGCCGACATCTTCCGCAACAACTGCGCGAAGATCGGCCTGCTGACGGTCGTGCTGCCCCAGGAGGACGTCGACCAGATCGTCGCGCGGGCGGAGGACGCGCCCGGCTTCATGGCGGAGGTCGACCTGGAGACGCAGACGGTGCGCTTCGGGTCGGAGGTGCGGCACTTCGACATCGACCCGTTCGTGAAGTACTGCCTCCTCAACGGACTCGACGACATCAGCCTGACGCTGCAGCACGAGGACGAGATCGCCGCTTACGAGCGCGAGCGCATGTCTATCAAGCCCGTGACAGCCGGCGCATAGCGGAGGAAAACGAAGGGCCCGAACAATCGGGCCCTTCCGCTACGTTCAACCGGCCGGATTGGTGGCGGGGCCTGGCCGGCCTACGCGCTTGAATCCCACGACTGCAAGGTCGCTCGTAGCTCCAGCTCCTCGCCGTCGCGGTGCACCTTCAGCGTAACCTCGTCACCCACCGCTTTTCCGTCGATATAGTCCGCCAGATCCTCAAACGTCCGCATCGGTTCGCCGTCGATCTCGACGATCACGTCGCCGAGGCCGGTCTGCGAGCCGCGGAGCCCCGCCCGGTCGGCTGCGCTGCCGTTGTCGACGGACATCACGGCCACGCCGTACTCCACGCCCAGCTCCTGCGCCTCATCCGGCGTCAGGTTGCGCCCGGAGATGCCGAGCCGCGGGTGGTCGATCGTCTCGCCGGCGATGAGCTGCGTGAGAAAGCGCTTCGGCGTGTTGATCGGCACCGCGTACGCCACGCCGACGAAGCCCGTGCCGTTCGGGTTCTCGATCGCCGTGTTGATGCCGATCACCTCGCCGCGGGCGTTGAAGAGCGCGCCGCCGGAGTTTCCGGGATTCACCGCCGTGTCCGTCTGCAGCAAGCTGCGGATCGGCCGCCCGGTGGCGCTCGACGGCAGCGTGCGGTCGGTGCCGCTGATGATGCCCGTCGTGAACGTGCCGTCGAGCCCGAACGGGTTGCCGAGCGCCGCGACCGGCTCGCCCACCTTCACCGCCTCGGAGTCGCCGAGCGCCGCCGGCTCGAGCAGGTCTGAGGACGCCTCGACCTTCACGAGCGCGATGTCGTTCCCCGGGTCGGTGCCGACGACCTCGCCGTCCACCACCGTCCCGTCCGAGAACGTGACCGACACGCGCTCGAAGCCGCGCACGACGTGGTAGTTCGTGATGATGTGGCCGTCCTCGTCGATGACGACGCCGGAGCCGAGGCCCTCGCGCTGCGAGAACGGGTTGTCGCCGGTCTCGCCGGTAGTGATGCGCACGACGGAGGGCCGCACCTTCTCGTACAGCTCGCTGAAGTCGACGCCGTTCGTGAGGACCGGCGCATCACGGCCGGTATCGCTCACGTTGTCGGTGGCGTCGCCGGCGACGGTCGTGCCGGAGCCGCCGCCCCCGCCGTCGTCCTCGAACGCCCACGCCACCGCGCCGACGATCAGCCCGCCGACGATCATGCTCAGCAGCACGGTGAGGAACGTGGCCCCGAAGCCCCGCCTCTTTGGCGGCTCCGGCTCAGACGCCCCGTAGCCACGGATGTATCGTTCGTCCACGCGTCATCCTCCTCATCCACGTCCGGTGCTTCCAGTATGCGGGCCGTCGCTGCCCGACGGTACTTCGAACCTGTTATGCCTGTGGCGCGAAGCGGGCTCCGCGTCAGGACGGCGTGAAACAGGGAAGAGCCATGCCTGGCAACATGGCTCTTCCGGGGGAGGGAGATCCGCCGCGGCGGATCAGCTGAGGGAGGGTATCCTCGAAGCGGACGCTCGTCCGCGGCTGCGCTTCTGCGGCCACGTCGCGGGCCGCCCGAGCGCCGTGATCCCGGCCGGCCGCGCCGCGCTGCCGCGCTTATGGGGTGGCGCGCTCGCCGCGTACCGAATTCGGAACGTCCGCTTGGTCACGCGCTCGACGGTCAGACCACCACTCACGACCCGGATCGTAGGCGCCCCACGTTAGCGCGCCGTTAAGGTGCGTTAACGGCCGGTGAAGGCGGGCGCGCGCTCAGGCGCCACCGACCATGGGGAAACGAGCGGTAGAATGAAGCGCGCGCGACGCCGTCCCGGCTCGCGCCCGGACACAGTGTGTGAAGGAGCGCAATGCCCCCGCCTCGCGATTCGTTCCAGAGCCGCAGCCAGCTTCAGGTAGGCGACCGCACCTTCGACATCTTTCGCCTCGACGCGCTCGAGCGCGCGGGCGCAGGGGCGGTGTCCAGGCTCCCCTTCTCCATCAAGATCCTGCTCGAGAACCTCGTCCGGCACGAGGACGGCCTCACCGTCACCAGGGACGACGTCGCCGCCCTCGCCGCCTGGGACGCCAGGCGCCCCGCCGAGCGCGAAGTCTGGTTCCGGCCGGCGCGCGTGCTGCTGCAGGACCTGACCGGCGTCCCCTGCGTCGTCGACCTCGCCGCCATGCGCGACGCCATCCGCCAGCTGGGCGGCGACCCGCGGCGCATCAACCCCCTCCAGCGCGCCGACCTCGTCATCGACCACTCCGTGCAGGTCGACCAGTTCGGCACGAACACGGCGTTCGCCTACAACGCGCGCCTTGAGTTCGAGCGCAACCGCGAGCGCTACGCCTTCCTCCGCTGGGGGCAGGAGGCGTTCGACAATTTCCGCGTCGTGCCGCCGGACACCGGCATCGTCCACCAGGTCAACCTCGAGTACCTGGCGTCCGTCGTCTACGAGAAGCAGCAGGACGGCGCGCTGCTCGCCTACCCGGACACGCTCGTCGGCACCGACTCCCACACGACGATGATCAACGGCCTCGGCGTGCTCGGCTGGGGCGTCGGCGGCATCGAGGCGGAGGCGGCCATGCTCGGCCAGCCGATGCCGATGCTCACGCCGGAGGTGATCGGCTTCAAGCTCAGCGGCCGCCTGCGCGAGGGCGCGACCGCCACCGACGCCGTCCTCACCGTCACGCAGATGCTGCGACAGAAGGGCGTCGTCGGGAAGTTCGTCGAGTTCTACGGCCGCGGCCTCTCGAACCTCCCCGTCGCCGACCGCGCGACCATCGCCAACATGGCGCCCGAGTACGGCGCCACGATGGGCTTCTTCCCGGTCGACGCAGAAACGCTCGAGTACCTGCGTTTCACCGGCCGTCCCGAGGCGGTCGTCGCGCTCGTCGAGGCATATGCGAAGGCGCAGGGCCTCTTCCGCACCGACGACACGCCCGACCCCAACTTCACCGATACGCTGGAGCTCGACCTCGGCGACGTCGAGCCGAGCATCGCCGGCCCGCGCCGGCCGCAGGACCGCGTGCCGCTCGTCGCGGCGAAGCAGGCGTGGCGCACCTCGCTCGTCTCGATGATGGAGACGAACATCGAAAACGGCCCCGACGACGAGCGCATCCAGCGCTGGCTCGGCGAAGGCGGCAGCGCCGCGACGCCCGATCCGGCCATCGCGACCGCGAAGCCGGAGCCGTGCCCGTGGGAGGGCGTGCAGGTCACGACGCCGGAGGGCGCCTACCGGCTCGACCACGGCTCGGTCGTCATCGCCGCCATCACGTCCTGCACGAACACGTCCAACCCGGCCGTCATGCTCGCCGCCGGCCTGCTGGCGAAGAAGGCGTCCGAGCGCGGCCTCGTGCGCAAGCCCTGGGTGAAGACCAGCCTCGCGCCCGGCTCGAAGGTCGTCACCGACTACCTCGCCGAGGCCGGCCTCACGCCCTACCTCGAGCGTCTGGGCTTCCACCTCGTCGGCTACGGCTGCACGACCTGCATCGGCAACTCCGGCCCGCTGCCCGAGCCGGTATCGAACGCCGTCCGCGACGGCAATCTCATCGTCGCGTCGGTGCTCTCCGGCAACCGCAACTTCGAGGGGCGCGTGCAGTCGGAGGTGCGGGCGAACTACCTCGCGTCGCCGCCGCTCGTCGTCGCCTATGCGATCGCCGGCACGATGGACATCGACCTCTACAGCGAGCCGCTCGGCATCGGCCGGAACGGGGAGTCCGTCTTCCTTCGCGACATCTGGCCGTCGCAGGCGGAGATCCTCGAGGCGATCCGCGCGTCCGTGCGCTCCGAGATGTTCCGCGAGAAGTACGCGCACGTCTTCGAGGGCACCGATGAGTGGCGCAGGCTCGACGTGCCGCAGGGCAACCTCTACGCGTGGGACGAGCAGTCGACGTACGTGAGGCGACCGCCCTACTTCGACAGCATGACGCTGCAGCCCGAACCGATGACGGACGTCCGCGGCGCGCGCGTGCTCGCCGTGCTCGGCGACTCCGTCACGACCGACCACATCTCGCCCGCCGGATCGATCCCGAAGAACAGCCCGGCGGGCCAGTACCTGATAAGAAACGAGGTCGCGCCCGAGGACTTCAACTCGTACGGCGCGCGCCGCGGCAACCACGAGGTGATGATGCGCGGCACGTTCGCCAACGTCCGCCTGCGCAACCAGCTCGCGCCCGGCACCGAGGGCGGCTACACGCGCCACCTGCCGGACGGCGAGCAGATGACGATCTACGACGCCGCCATGCGCTACCAGGAAGAGGGCGTGCCCCTCATCGTCATCGGCGGCGCCGAGTACGGTACCGGCTCGTCGCGCGACTGGGCGGCGAAGGGCACGCGCCTCCTCGGCGTGCGCGCCGTCATCGCGAAGAGCTTCGAGCGCATCCATCGCAGCAACCTCGTCGGCATGGGCGTGCTGCCGCTCCAGTTCGAAGACGGCGCCGACCGTATGTCCCTCGGCCTCACCGGCGAGGAGACGTACGAGATCGACGGCATCGTCGAAGGACTCGCGCCAAAGAAGCGCCTCACCGTGCGCGCCACCGCCGCCGACGGCTCGACGAAGACGTTCACCGTCATCTGCCGCATCGACACCCCGATCGAGGTCGAGTACTACCGCCACGGCGGCATCCTCCCCTACGTGCTTCGGCAGCTGGTTGGGTAATCGTTCCTTTACGTTCACATCGATCGGGTAGGGGCGTACGGCCGTGCGCCCTATTGCCTCCCGGCGACGGCACGCCTGGCGCGACACGAAACCTCTTGACAACGGATGCTCGCGCGGTTCCCGTCGCTATCGGACAATGCGTGCCGTGCGCAGACGCCACTCCATCCGGCTTGCCGGCCACGACTACCGGTCGCCAGCGACGTACTTCATCACGCTCATCGCGTATCAACGCGCGGAGATCTTTGGTGAGATCGTCGATGGCAAGATGAGGCTATCGCAGCTTGGTGAGATCGTGCGCGAGGAATGGCTCAGGAGCGCAACATTGCGTCGAGAGGTTTCCCTCGATGCGTTCCAAATCATGCCGAACCATCTACACGGCATCGTCACGTTCCGGCCATCACCAGATCATCGTGTGGGGGCGCACGGCCGTAAGCCCCTGTCTGCGCAACATCCGCGGGCGCCTCGTTCGCTGGGATCATTCGTCGCGGGGTTCAAGTCGGCAGCCACGTTACGCATCAACGAAGCGCGCAACATGCCCGGCACGCCTGTGTGGCAGCGCAACTATCACGAGCGAATCGTCCGAAATGCGCGCGAACTCCACGCCGCCCGCCGTTACATCATCGACAATCCCCGCAATTGGGCGACGGACGCGGAGAACCCAGGTGTCGCCAGCCAACACCGTCGTTGATGCGGAACCACCTGCACGGCATCGTCGCACTTCCGGCCGTCACCAGATCCTCGTGTAGGGGCGCACGGCCGTGCGCCCCTACCCCGTACAACCTCGGCGGCTACCCCGTACAACCTCGGCGGCTACCCCGTACAACCTCGGCGGCTACCCCGTACAACCTCGGCGGCTACCGCGCAACCGCGGCCGCTACCCTGGCGGGCGCGCCCCGCTACATCACACCCACCCCACCGCCTGGCACCAGAACCGCGCCCAGAACGCCCCCGGCGCCTCCGACCACCGCCGCCACGCCTCGCTGATCGCCGTCAGCTCCTCCGGCGTCGCGACGCCGCACGCCACGACGTACTCAACGAGCGCCGGGGCCGTGAAGTACTCCGCCTGCCACGCCCCCACGTGCCGCGTGACCTCATCCGTGCCGTCGGCGCCTCCGGCCACTGATCCGGCCGTGCGGCTGAACCCCGCCTCCGTCAGCAAGGCACGCAGCTTCTTTCCCACCTAGACGTCGCCGGCGGTCTGCGCGCGGAGCCGCGCGAGCACGTCGAACGACCGATGCAGCATCGGATCGTCGGGGAAGATGATCGTGCCGTCATGGTCGGCGTCGGCCACGCCGACGACGCCGCCCGGCTTCAGCACGCGCCGCACCTCACGTAGCCCGCGCACCGGGTCGTCCAGGTGTTGCAGGACGGCGTGCATGAACGCCGCGTCGAACGTGCCGTCCTCGAACGGGAGGCCGTACACGTCCGCGACGTCGAACCGCATCTTCGCGCATCCTGCCTCAGCCGCCCGCCGCCGCGCCGATGCGATCGCCTCGTCGCTCGCGTCGATCCCCGTCACCTCGCCGGGCGCCACCGCCTCCGCCAGCCCGATCGTGATACTGCCGGGCCCGCACCCGGCATCGAGCAGGCGCATGCCCGGCCGCAGATGCGGCAGCAGGAAGCGCGCGTTCGTCGCCGCCGTGCGCCGCGCGTGCGCCGGCGAGTGGATCTGGCTCGCCCGGCGCTGGTACTCAGTCCTTGCCTCATTGATGTTCGTGATGTCGCACACTCCTCGTCTCCCGCTCGTAGCGGGCCTGCAAACGCGTCCAATGGACTGGCCGCTGCAGAGATGCAAAACGGCCCGGTGCTCATGCGCGCCGGGCCGTCATCGTGGTGCGATGTTCAGGATCAGCTACGTGGCCGGGAGGCGCGCCTGAGGGTCTGGCTGCGGGACGTCGTCGTTGCCATGGGCGCCTCCTTTCGGTGATGGTTGTTCGCGCGATTCTGACAGATGTGACGTGACGGAGGCAAGCTGCCGCGTGCCGAACGCCTCCCCCAGGAATGCGACCGCGAGCACGACCGCGCCCGCCGTCTCGAACGCCTCCTCCGCGAAGTCGGTCCATGTGCCCGTCGTGCCCAGCGCGTCGAACGCCGTCCCGATGGCGATGAGCGCGCCGGCCATCACAAGCCCCGCGAACAGCCGGCGCGAGCGCCACAGCGCGGGAAGGTACGCCGCCATGATCGCGACGCCGGCAACCATGTAGCCGATGACGAACAGGTCGTCGACATGGTTCACCGGCCCCGGCGCGACGACACCCCTCTCGTGATAGAGCCAGCGGCCGGCGCGGTCGTGCAGCTCGATGCCCTCATCGAGCGCGAGCGCGACGAGGCCGGCGGCGCAGGCGACGGCCAGGTGCCGAGGAAGGATGTGCCGTCGCGACGGCACGAGCGCGATCACCAGCGCCCCGATGCCCGCGCCCGCAAGCGCGCTCGAGGTCGCGATGTTCGCCAGCGCTGCCAGCACGCCTAGCACGTCCACGTCATCGATGGTACTGCCTCAAACGGAGACGTGCGAAGGAGGGAAGAGGGCATCTGCCTCCTCCCTCCTCTCGCACTTCCGGCATTGTGCTACGGCCGCACGCCCGTCAGCTTCGCGATCTTCACGGTGCTGAACAGCGCCAGGCTCACGTACCACTTCACGCGCGTCCGCGTCGCGTCCTTCGTCTCCAGGCTCCCAACCGTCTCGATGGTCAGCCCGCCGGGCGCCGTCAGTCCCGCCAGCCCGCCCTCGCCGAATTGCAGCGCGTAGATCGTTGAGCAGTCGTTGCTCGTGCCCACCGTCTTGTTGTCGAGCACGTAGTCCGACACGCCGATCGGGATGCCGTCGTACCACTGCACCATCTGCCCGAAGTCGTTGCGGTCCGTCTCGAGGAAGCCGCCCGACGAGCGCGCCAGGTTGTTCAGCGAGCGCCGCGTCCGCTTGCTCATCAGCAGCATGTCCGGCGGCCCGCCCTTTACGAGATCGACCAGCTCGTCGAGCTTCGCCAGCGTCAGCGTCGCGCCGTTCGCGCCCATCGAGATCGCCTGCCCGCCCGCCGCCAGCTTGTCGATGCCGTCGAACGACTTCGCGTCGACCCCGACGTCGCCGTTCACGAACGTGTCCTCGAACTTCTGCTGCACCGCCTTCGCCTTCAGCGTGATCACCGCCGACTCCAGGTCCTGCACGTTGCTGCGCGTCATCAGCAGGAAGTTGTCGATGTCCGCGTCGCCGCCGATGATCTTCAGCGTCGCCGTCACCTGCGTGAACGTCGGCGTGCTCTCCGTCCACGTGTCCCCGACGTCGAAGAACGCCGCGCTCGACGTCGTGTTCTCGCGGTTGTACGTCAGCCCGTTGCCCGTGATCTCGATGAACGGCAGCGCCTGCAAGATCGGCGAATCCTGGATCAACGTCTCGATCACGCCCTGCAGGACGATGTCATTGGCCAGTTTGGATGCCTCCGAAAGCGTGAGCGCCATTGGTCAGGTGTCCTTTCGTGCTGCGCCCGGTCGACTGGTAGTCCGTGTCTGGTGCCGAGTGACCATCACCGGCCGTGGCCCTTGGTTCCTGGTGCTCCTGCGCCACATGCGCCTCTACTCCGCCCGCGCGCGATCCAGCCCGTAGCGGATCTTCTGCGCCGGCGTCATCGCGCTCACGTCCGGCTCCGCGCGCGGCGGCGACCCCGCCGGCACGCGCGCCGACTCGGCCTGCGCCGCCAGGTGCGACCGCACGCGCGCCACCGTCTCGCGCGCCGCGGCCACCGACGCTTCGACGGCCGCCACCGTCTCGCCGCCGACGAGGTCGGCCGGCAGCGAAGGCTCGTGACGCAGCAACAGCTCGCGGTACGCCGCCGCCGATGCCCGGTCGCGCTCGCTCGCCTCGGCGAGCTGCGCCCGCAGCCCCTCCGACTCGGCGGCGAGCGCCGTCGCCTCATCGTTCGCCGCGCTCAGCTGCGATCGCAGCGACGCGGCTTCGGCCTCGGCCTCCCCCGCGCGCGCCGCCGCGTTCGCGGCCTCCCGCTCGAGCCGTTCGATCTCGGCGCGGGCGGCGTCGAGCTCCTCCTGGATCTGCGAGATCTCGTTCACGCCGGCCGGTGCGGCGTCCTCCACCCCGATGTTGACCATCGTCCACCTCCCATCACTCCCGGCTCGCTGTTGCGGCGATGGTGCCAGCATCCCCCGCCCACGCAAAGCGCCCCATGTCACTCCTGGATCCGGGCCAGGCCGTATCATTTCCGGCAACGGGAGGAGGTCCGATGCCTCGACACGACGTCCGTTTCACCATCCCGGAGCGCCGGCTGGGCAACAGCGACATCGAGTTCACCGTCTACAGCGACGACGAGCGCCTGGGCGTGCTCAAGGTGAGCAAGGGCGCCGTCGTCTGGCGCCACGCCAACAAGAAGCTCGGCTACATCGTCGACTGGTCGACGTTCGACCGCATCATGACCGCCGAAGGCCGCCGCGAACGCCGCTAGCGCCATGCTGATCAGCGCAGCGTGAACAGCGTTCCGCGTAGGCAGGTGCGAGTGAGCGAGAGGGGAATTGGGCGAGGGACGCCCGTTCAGTCGAGCCCCGCGCGGAACCGGTGGTAGTCGATCGCCCGCTTGAGCGCGCGCGCAGCCCGCTCGAACGACGCGAACACCGCCAGCCCGCGCTCCTGGATGCGCATCCGTGCCTCCCGCACGATCTCCTCGACGTGCTGCGGCTGCAGCACCGCCACGAACGGCTTCGACGAGCGGTCGCGGTGCGCCGCGAGCGTGTCGAGCATGCCGTCGAGGCTCGCCGGGTTCGCGCGCCACATCCGTGCCAGGAACCCCGATGCCATCTCCATCGCGATGCCGTCCACCTTCGGGTCCGCGTCCAGGATGTCGAACAGCTTCTGCAGGTTGCCCGGCGCGCCCCCGAACCCGATCGTGCCGCCCATGTCGAGCGGGTTCTGGTAGCTCCCGCCGATGATGTTGAAGAACGACGCCAGCTGCTCGTATGACGACTCCGACAGCCGCGGCACCTCCAGCCCGGCGCCCACGAACGCATCGGTGATCACGACGGACTGGCCGCCCGTCATCGCCATCAGCCCCATGCGCCGCCCCGTCGCCGGCTTCGCGTAGAGCAGCGCCTTCACGACGTCGATCGTGTCTTCGAGGCTGTCCGCAGGCAGCGCGCCCGCCTGCTTCACGATCGCGCTGAACACCGCGTTCGACGTCGCCAGCGATCCCGTGTGCGACATCGTCGCCCGCGCGCCCGCGTCCGTCACGCCGCCCTTCCAGATCACCACCGGCTTCTTCGCCGTCGCGCGCTTCAGCGACTCGACGAAGCGGCGCCCGTCCTTCACGCCCTCGATGTACATGGCGATGACCTTCGTCTCCGGATCGTCAGCCAGGTAGTCGAGATAATCGGGCACGTCGAGGATGATCGCGTTGCCGATGCTGATCGACGTGCTCACGCGCACGCCGTGCACTTCGCCGACCAGGCCGAAGTTGATGGCGTGCGTCCCGCTCTGCGAGATGAAGCCGACCTCGCCCGCCTCGCCCGCGCCCTGCTCCGCGCTCTGCCGCACGCCGAGCCGCCGGTTGTACAGCCCCATGCAGTTCGGGCCGATCAGCGCGACGTCGCCCGCCCGCGCGATCTCCAAGAGCTGCTCCTGCAGGCGGATGCCCTCTTCTTCGCCCGTCTCCGCGAATCCGGACGTGAACAGCGCCACCCCGCCGACGCCCTTCTTCGCGCAGTCCGCGAGTACGCGCGGCGCCACCTGCCGCGGCACCGCGAGCATCACGTAATCGACGTCGCCGGGCACGTCCGTCAGCGACGTGTAGTTCTCGACGCCCATCGCCTCGATGCCCGGGATCTCGTTCGGGTCGATCTGGACGGAGTAGACCTTGCCCGTGAAGGTGCTGTAGTTGCGCAGCCACATGTAGCCGTCGGCCTTCTTCGAGCCGACGACGGCCACCGTGCGTGGCGCCAGTGCGCGTCGCAGGTCGTGCGCCATCGCCTACTCGATGACGATGCGGGCGTCGACCGCGATCGCGCCGTCCTTGTAGGCGAACACAGGATTCAGGTCGAGCTCGGCGATCTCGGGGTGCTGCTCGATGAAGGTCGACACCTTCAGCAGCAGCTCCTGCAGCTTCGCGACGTCAGCGGGCTCGCTGCCCCGATAGCCCTCGAGCAGCGGGTAGCCCTTGATCTCGTGGATGATCTGCCGCGCGTCGCGCTCGTTGATCGGGATCACCCGGAACGCCACGTCCTTCAGCACCTCGACGAGCACGCCTCCCAGCCCGAACATCAGCACCGGGCCGAACTGCGGGTCCTTCGTCACGCCGACGATCACCTCGATGCCCTGGCGCTCCATGCGCTGCACGGCGACGCCCTCGATCGTCGCGTCTGGCGCATGCTGCTTCGCCGACGCCACGATGCGGTCGAACGCCGCGCCCACGTCCTCGGCTGACGCCAGGCCGAGCGCCACGCCGCCGACGTCGCTCTTGTGCGTGATCTGCGGCGAGACGACCTTCAGCACGGCCGGATACCCCAACTCGTTCGCCACCGCCACCGCCTCCTCGCGCGTCTTCGCGAGGCGCGCGGGCGAGACCGGGATCCCCGCCTCCTCGAGCATCTGCTTCGCTTCGATCTCGGTTAGCAGCGTGCGCCCCTCCGCGCGCGCCTTCTCAACGACGGACGATGCCATGGCGATCTCCAGTTCAACGGTGCGGGCGCGGTCATGCTACGGCACGCGCCCGCGAGCGGGTAGTGCGACCGCCCGCAGGTCATCCACGCGCGACGTCGGGCGTGAAACTCCATAAATCGCGCCACTCTGGGCAATCATTGCCCCGCTCGGCTCTTGCTCTAAGCCCCGGCACACTTAAGACTTAAGCACAGGCTAATACTGGACGAGAGGTGCCCTCTTGAAGCGACTTTCCCTTCTGCCGGCGCTCGCCGCCCTGCCCATGCTCGCCCTCGCCGCCTCCGCCTGCGGCGGCGGTGACGATGCGCTCGTCGTCTACTCCGGCCGCTCCCAGAGCCTCGTCGAGCCGCTCCTCAACCAGTTCGCGGAGGACACCGGCATCGACATAAAGGTGCGCTACGGGGAGACGGCGGAGCTCGCCGCCACCATCCTCGAAGAGGGCGGCAACTCGCCCGCGGACGTCTTCTTCGCACAGGACGCCGGCGCCCTCGGAGCGCTCGCGAAGGAGGGCCGCCTCGTCCAGTTGCCCGAGGACATCCTCGGCATGGTGCCCGCGCGCTTCCGCTCCGACGACGGCCAGTGGATCGGCGTCTCCGGCCGCGCGCGCGTGGTCGTGTACAACACGGAGAACGTGAGCCGCGACGAGCTTCCCGACTCGATCATGGGCTTCACCGACCCGAAGTGGCGCGGCCGCATCGGCTGGGCGCCCACGAACGGCTCCTTCCAGTCATTCGTCACGGCGCTCCGCCTGACCGAGGGTGACGACGCGGCGCGCGCCTGGCTTGAGGGCATCAAGGCGAACGATCCCGCCGAGTTCCCCGGCAACCTGCCAGCCGTGGAAGCCGTCGCCGACGGCGAGATCGACGTTGCGTTCGTCAACCACTACTACCTGTTCCAGGTGCGCAACGAGCGCGGTGACGTGAGCGCCGAGAACTACTTCCTGCCAGGCGGCGGCGCCGGATCCCTGATCAACGTCGCCGGCGCCGGCATCCTCAACACCGCCGACCGGGAGGACGACGCGCGCAGGTTCATCGAGTACCTGCTGTCGGGCGACGCCCAGACGTAC
>Ga0209172_10003145_pt1 | contig 26282 bp, 12 predicted proteins | sample LarsenN4metaG_FD_184113 | JGI IMG/M metagenome (GOLD analysis project Ga0209172, IMG submission 184113) | Hot spring sediment bacterial and archeal communities from British Columbia, Canada, to study Microbial Dark Matter (Phase II) - Larsen... ... | reverse complement strand
CCGATGGCCCGGCGATAGACTTTGACCGGCAGTTCGCCTTGGCAAAGCAGTTCTTCCAAATAGCTTCGATCACCTTCGATAAGGTGCAGATGTTGTTTTTTCATCGGTCATCTTAGCTGGATGACCCATTTTCTCAAATCTTTGCTTTTCTTTTTTTACAATGTACTTAAGTTGAATCTGTTAAAAACCAAAGCCCTCAGGGGCCGTCCTAAAGACAATATTTTTCAAATAACGTGGTTTACTTGTGGGTAGGGCATAAGGCCCCATGCTACGGCCTTACTGGTCATGCTCCCTGGCTGCAATAACTATTTGGCTTAAAATTTGCCGGGTTACTTCTGCTTCGGTTTCAGCGTCGAATAAAGCTATTTCTAATCGGTAAACGCCGGGTTTGGCTTCAGCCGGTACGGTCAGCAGCCAGGGGTCCTGGACAATTTGCCCCGGCTGCCACTCGATGGAAGGGTAGCCGCTCCGCACCGGGCGACCTAGCCAGTAAGCTGCTTCCTGCCCCTCTCGACCCAGCAGCCGCAGCAGAATAACGTAATCATGGCTGACCGAGGTCAAGGCTTGCCAGTAAAGCGTAACCCACAAGTTTTCTCCTGGCGGCGTATTTTTCGGTTCAAGAGTATATCCAGCTAAAACCAGATCATCATTGATTGCCAGTCGAAATGGATTTGGCGGCTGAAAGGTAGCGGGGTAACTTTTAGCCAGCGTGATGTGAATGGGTTGGGTATCTTCAGGCAGTTCAAAGTAACCAATAATTTCGCCGCCATCGGTGCGAAAGCCGAATTGCAAGAAATAATCGCCGGGCGGCATGCCTATGGGCAGGGTGAGCGGCGCTTCACTTTCAACAATAGACTCGCGGGTCTGGTTGGCTGCTTCAAAGCCGGGGCGAGGCTGGGCGATAGCCTCTGTCCAAACATAACCATCCACATCCACCAAACGCACAAAAAAGCGGTCGGTTACCAATTGTCCTTCGTTGCGCCAAAAGAGGGTCAACCGCAGGATTTCGCCCGCTGCAACATTTACTTCACCCTGGCAAGGACTCGGCTGGCATAGGTTGTAGCCAAAGAGCGTCCCCCGCCCTTCGAGTTTGTGTCCGCCGCCGTAATACTGCGCCGCCGGGCCGGGGTAAAGCCAGGCATACTCTAAACCCTGTAAGGTAACTGTATCCAGAGGTTTCTGGCGATTCAGATAATTGATAATAGCCGGGTCATGTTTGCCGCGCTGCAACTGAGAGATGTAGATCGAGACATAATCGGCCTGTATCCAGCGCCCATCCAAATTGTCCAGGGCAATAGTTTTGCCCCGATAAAGAGGTCTGATTTTTGTAGAGTTGGCCGTAGCAACCTTTAAATTCTCGACCCCCGGCAGGGTGTTCAAGTGAGCTGCCACCAAATCAAGCCCCTCGCCGCCAATGCCGACCGGTAAAATTTGGGCCGCCTGCTTGATGCCGCCCAGCAGCGGACTCCAGTAAGTATAATAGTAGGGATGGTGCGGCAGGGCCAGCGCCATTTGCAGCCCCAAAAGCAACAGAGCGGAAAGCCAGGCCACTAGATTTTGGATTTTGGATTTTGGATTTTGGACTGGGTTTCCTTTGATTATTGGGGAGTGGAGGTCATCCCTGGCAGTCAGCCAGCGCCAGGCAGCAACCAGCCCCAGCGCCGCCATAATATTGAGGGCAGGCAGCATAGGGATAACATAGCGATCAAATTTGAGTTCCGAGAGAGTGATCAGGATCAGATAGGGGATCAAGTAAAGCGCCATGATTCCCACAGCCAATTTGACCGGGCGCGACAACCAGCGGGTCGGCCAGGTTACAACCAACAAGGCCAACCCTAGCCACAACGCCGGGCCGGTGCGATACAGCAAAACCACCGGATAGAAAAACAGACCGGGGTCGTCTTTAAGATAGGCTTGGCCGAGAAAAAAACTTTTGCCGCCGCCCTCGCCTTCAACCACGCGAATATTGAGAAAATCGTACATTTGCCGGGCCACCTCGATCGGTCCCACCCACAGGGCAGGCCACAGCGCCAAAATGGTGAGCGCCGACACCCCGGCCCAAACGAGCAACGCCCCCCCCCCCCGTCGCCAACGTTGTTGCGACAATAGACCCGGCTTAAAAAATGGAGCCGCCCCCATCACTAGTGCCCCTATCGGCAGTAGCGAGACAGCCGAAACTTTGCTCAGCAGGGCCAATCCCAGTAGAACTCCCCCCAAAGCCGCGTTCCGAAGACGCGGTTCGGCTTGATACAACAGCAACGACAGCAGCGCCAATGTGGCCAGGCCGGTCAATAATCCTTCGGTACGAAGGGCGCGCGACTCGGTGAGCAAAAATGGATCAAAGGCCAGCAAAAAACCGCTCAGCCAGGCTACCCGATCATCAAAAACTCGCTGCACCAGGAGCACAATCAAGACGAGGAGTAGCGCGTTGGCGACTCCCGCCACCTGACGTTTGGCTGCCAGAGTGGGCATGTCTTCCCTTGCCCCAACTGCCACAGACCAATCGGCCGAGCCACTGAGCCAGGCGTGTCCGTAGTGAAGCCAACTACCTAATGTCTCAACCCACATCAAGGTGACGCCCGGTTGTCCGGCATGATAAGTTTGAGCCAAATCGCCGCTGGCCAAAGCCTGGGTAAACTTGGCTGAACCTTCAAGCCAGTAGAACTCATCCGGCCCCACAAACACATCCAGATTGAGCACACGCGGCCAGAGCGATAAGAGAAAAATAATCCCGGCTAATATCACGGGGGATTGTAGCCAGACCTGCCCCGACAATTGAGCCAAGAGGTGGGTAGACGAATTTACACGAGTGGACATAATGAATAGGGTTTTGATCGCCAACAATTAGATAATGACATTTTTTGTGACAAAACAAACTTGGGAGTATTATCCAACGTCAGTCCGGCATACTTTGCCATACAAAAAGCAATTTCACAAATTTGTTTGGCAGGCCAAATTCCATCAATAAGGCAGTTCCAAGATTTAAATTCACCAAAACGTGCTACCTCTCGCTTGCGTGTCTCTGGCGGCGTGTTCCGTTTGCTTTATCTCACGCAAGACGTAAGAGGCAACACAAATATTGAGTAATTATTTTCTTGGAAATGTCTACCCGCCTCTCTCGTTGTGTTTACTTATGGCCATAACTGATATTAAAACAAAAACTACCATCATCGAGTCAAGCTGATGCTAAAACCTGTCCTGCTATGGTCAGCGTTAATTGCTGTGGTCATGCTGCCGCGCGTGCTCAATTTGGATCTGTTTGTTGGCCCAGACGAACTGGCCGAATTGGGTCGCAATAATAACTTCGCCCTGGCCCTGGCCCGAGGCGACCTGCCGGGAACGCTGGTCGGAGATGGCAAACCCTCGGTGACGCTGATGTGGATCAATACCCTGGGAGTCACCGGCCAATGGTTATGGGGGCAACTGAGCGGCAGTCCGCGCCCGTTTGAACAAGTTGTCGCTCCGGAGCGCCCTTTTTCCGTCTGGCCGGAACGGCGGCTGTTCCTGGCCCTGGGCAGCGGCTTGCAGATTTTGGCCGCGTGGCCGCTGCTGCGCCGTCTCTGGAGTGAGCAAATTGCCACCGTAGCCGTAGGCTTGATGGGGCTGGAACCATTATTGCTGGCCTTTACCCGCATGATCCGGGGCGACGCCTTGCTGGCCGGCTTTATGATCCTGTCGCTGCTGGGAGCGTTAGCTTTTTTAAAAACCGGCCAGCAGCGCTACAATTGGCTTTCCGGAGTTATGGCCGGCCTGGCCGGGCTGACCAAGCTCTCCGGGGGAGCGATTGTAATAACAGTAGCCCTACTCTACGGTGTCGCCTTACTTAAAAAGGATGAAAATTTAACTTCATCCTTCATCCTTTGGCTTCTTGCTGCCGCTGTTGCTTTCTTTGGCCTCTGGCCGGCCTGGTGGTTTCGACCCGGAGAGACGTTCGACTTGTTGTGGAATAAGGGACTTTTCCATGCTGTTGAAGCAACCAGCGGGCAGGCCGACCTTTATTTTTGGGGTGCAGTCCATCCCGCCGGGCCGGGGCCGTGGTTTTACCCTGTGCTGGCCGGACTGCGGTTGACGCCCTGGCTGATTTTGGGTGGTTTGATCGCTCTGGGCCGCTGGCTCTGGTCAACCCTACGCGGACGCGCTCCCCTGGATTTGAACCTGGTGGGCTTGCTGCTCTACCTGGGGGTCTATGGTCTGGTCATCACCCTCCCCGGCCAAAAACTCGACCGCTTTTTTACCCCTATGATCCCAGCCCTGACCGTTTTGACTGCTATTGAAATTGCCCATATAATCCAATGGCTATCCGAAAGCATAAGCCGCCGCTTGAAGCCAACACGCACTAGCCACCTCGCACCACGCCTCCTCTATCTCTCTCTTACCTTTATCGCTCTGGCTCTCGTCTGGCACATCAGCCGCTACCATCCCCTTTATTCAACCTATTTCAACCCCTTGAGTGGTACTCCGCAGTTTTGGGCATGGGCCTTGCCCATTGGTCACGGGGAGGGTGTCAACAGCGCCTTGTTATACCTGGCCGGTCAGGGCGACATGTCACAAAAGACGTTGCTTTGCGGCACCAATTTGCCGCGCTGCGAACCCTTTTTCAACGGAACATTGTTACCCCAGGAAGACCTGCGCTCGGGGGCATGGTTCAAAGCGGATTATGTGTTGTGGCATGTTGACGAGGAACAGATGGAGGTTTTTCCCGCCGAAGTCCTGGCCTACCTGCGCCGCCAGCCGCAGCTTTACGTGGCTCACTATCACGGCCTCGATTATTCCTGGCTGTACGCGGTCCCCCAACCGGCTTTTCTGGCTTCCAAAGCCCGGCTGGAAGGCGTCGCCCGGCTTTTTGGCTACGACGCCGGAGGTCAGGATTTAAGCCGGCTGGCTGCGGGGGATACAATCAAGCTGCATGTCTACTGGCAGAATGAGGGCCAGGCTCACCAGCAGCAGTTTTGGTGGCGGGTGGTGGATCATTCCGGCTATGTATGGAGCGAGGCAGTAACCCAGCCGCTACCCGACTTTGAAGCCGAAGCCGTTAAAAAAGGGGCAGTCGTGGAAGGAACGGTCAACCTGCCCCTGCCGCCCGATCTGCCTCCCGGCCCTTATGCTTTGCAGGCCGGCTTTGCCAATAAGACAGAAGAAGTGGGTCAATTTCCGCTCCCGGCCGCCGGAAGCGAATTAACCGTCGGCGGCGTACCGGCGGGTCCGACTCAGCCCGGCCAGCAGGTGAATTACTTGATCGCTCCGGGGCTGCGCCTGCGAGGGTATGATCTCTCCAGCAGGGAGGCAACTCCAGGAGACTTGTTGTGGCTCACCTTATACTGGCAGGGCGTTGAGGAGATGCCGCAGGATTATACCCTGGCCCTGCGCCTCCTTGACCCAAGCGGTCAAGTGATAATGGGGTGGGAATTTCCGCCTGTCTCCGCTGTGTACCCCACCTCCACCTGGGCGGCCAATAGTTATGTACGCGGCCCTCATCTGTTGTCGCTGCCAACCGAATTGGCTCCGGGACAATACGAGTTTGATCTGACTTTGGCGGGTGCGGCAAAATCTGTTAAGTTGGGGATGGTCAACATCGTGACCCGTAAAGCCGTTTTCGACCTGCCGCCGGTGCAGTTTTCTGCTCATGCTGTTTTTGGCGACATCGCTACCCTGCTGGGCTATGATTTGGCCGGCACTCTGTCGCCCGAGGGCGCACGCGTAGCCGTAACGCTCTACTGGCAAGCTCAAAAGAAAACAACCCGGCCTTATCAAGTGAAGCTGCGCCTGGTAGATGGCAGCAGCGGCTCCCTGCTGGCGGAGCAGACAGCCGAACCAGGCCAGGGTGTTGCACCCACCAGCGAGTGGCAAACCGGAGAAATTATCACCGACCGCCATGAGTTGATAATTGCCAGCAGCCAACCCACTTCGGTAAATCTGGAGATCCAACTGTTGGCCGATACCCTCCAGCCGGTAACCTTAGCCCAGGGCCAGCCGTTGTTGGTTGTGCCGGAAGTGCAGCAAAAAGTGTCCTGGCGCACCCAGTAGTTTAATTATGATTTATTGGATGATCAGTGTAGTTAACAAGAGCGCATTCTCGTCCGACGAATCATTGCTCAGAGGCAGGCGCGCTAACGATTGCGGATTATAAAAGCCAATCAGCAAATCATACGGGCCGGGGGGTAAATCGGGTGGGGCAGAAAATTGCTGGACATCAGAGAAGAATTGGCCCGGCTGCCACAGGCGCGTTGGATAGCTTCCGCCGAAGGGTTGATAATCGAATTGAGCCACCGTATGGCCGGCCTGATTACGCATATGTAAAAATACGCTGTAATCGTCTGGAATGTGCTTAAGCACCGACCAAAAAAGTGTTAAGCTCACCGGAGTGCCGGGCATCACGGCTGTGGCAGGGTTTATATTGTAGCCTTTCAGCATAATTTTTTCAGAAAAATTGGCCGTGAGGGTATGCTCAATATCGGGCAAAGATAACGCCTTAACCAATTGTTCGGTTGATTGTAATTTGGCCGAGCTATCTTGATGATTAGGCCGGTTTTTTGCGGCTACTTTCAAAGCATCCTCGACTGCATCGCTCTGGTGGGTGGCTGCGGCCAGAGGCGCAATCATTAAGCTGTAGGTAAATTGTTGATCGGGCAGTACCGTAGTAGCGCGGATAAGACTCAAAGCCTGAGCTAAATTGCCCAGGTAGGCGGGCTGTTGCTCGGTTAAAAGCAAAAAGCTGCGACCAAAGCGATTAAATTCCGTTCCCCAACCATCCAGTTTTTCCAGGTTAGCCTCTTCAGGAACATCCCAAACTAAAACCCAAACCCGGCCCTCTCGGCTGGCCATACCGGCATTGAGCTGAGGCAAAAGCTGATAAACCAACCCATAGCCGGTTACGATTTCAGCCGCCACCGGCAGGCCGGCCTTACGCCAGTAATTGAGGGTACGGGTGCAGTCATCTTCGGCCTCAAAATCGGCATCGCGCCAGGGGTGCCAGTAACGTTGGCAAACGATCAAATCATTTTTGGTGGAATTGTGGCGCAGCCAGTTAGCCGCCAACTGCCAGTTGCCGTTGGCCTCATTTTGATAAAACTCTCTGAGGGTCAAAAACCAAAAAACGGCCAGCGGAACCAAAAAAACCACCCCCAGGCTGACCGGCAGCCAGGTTTTGGCAAATTGGCGGTACCCCGCCGCCTTGACAACCGCCCAGGCAATCAAGATAAGCAGCGGTGGCAGGGTATATCCCAGGTAATGGGGCCTGGCCCAAAGATTGGGCATGATTTGGGTCAACACGCCAAGTTGCAGAAAGGGCAGCACTGTCCAGGCCAGCAGAATTAAAACAGCAAACCGCTTCCGCGCAGCAAGCCCCAGCCCCACACCAATGACGACCAATCCCAGAAAGGGATAGACGCTATACTGACCAAAGCTACCCCGCTCCAAGCCATTATACCAGCGTAGATTTGTCCAGAGTGAGGCAGCCGAGTCTGGGCGCTGCGCCCAGACGACCCCGGCTAAAAAAGCATTACCGGCCTCAACATTTTGCATCACTTTTTGCCAGACCGGCCAGTAAACGATGACGAGGATCATCGCGGTAATAGCCAGGCCAACGATAAGCCTTACCCACCCACGCCGGCCTGATGGTCGGGATTGCTGTCCCCAGCCCCCCCTTAGACCAAGCAGAAAAACCGAGTTAACAATGGCAAAACTGGTAAAGAGGTGGGTATACATAGCAGCGGCGCTGACCAGCCCAAAAGCAATTCCATAGCCCCATTTGTTGGTGCAAAAGGTCAACATCGCTAAAAGAAAAACGAACAAAGCTAACGACAAAACGCCGCTATAGCCTCTAAAAGCATGAGCATAGAAAACGGCATAGGGAGAAACGGCCAAAAGCAAGGCGCTTATTTGGCCGACCTGCCTGCCAAAAAAATATTGGGCAATTTTATAGATAAAAACAATTCCTAAAACTGACAGGCACAGCGCCGGCCAACGCAGGCTAAACAGGCTGTCCCCCAAGACAAGAATAGAAGCCCGGCTCTGGATAAGAGCCAGGGCCGGCGTATTCAAGACGACATCGGCGACCATAATTTTTTCAAAAGAAGCACTCACCCAACGATGGTACTCCGTACTTTCGTCATTGCTGATGGCCACATCACCCAACCCGTAAACCCTTAAAGCAAAACCCAGGAGTACAATTAGCGTTAAATAGAAATAACTGTTTTTCTTGGAGCAGGAGGAGGGGAAGGGCATGGTTTAGTTTACCTCGAGTTGTTCCACTCGATAACTATCTGAAGCATCCCTCATGGGCAAACGCAAGCCGCTGTCGGGCTGATAAAGACCCACCACCAGTTGATACAGGCCGGTGGGCAAATCCGGCGGCAAAACCAGTGCATGGCTATCCTCAATGCTTTCGCCCGGCTGCCACCAGGGGACAGGATAAGCCCCGGCTCGGGGAAAAGCATCATTTTGGGCAACAATTTGGCCCTGTTCGTCCAGCAGATGCGCAAAAACCATATAATTCTCGCTTACTACCTGGTTTGTAGTCCAGAAAAGATTGACCAAAAGCGTTTCACCGGGTCGCACCGGCTGCGGCGAAAGGGTAAAACCTTTCAAGGCAAGCCCATTTTGCCAGACGGCCGTGACCGAGATAGCACCGGCGAGATTGGGTTCCCGCTCTGGGGGAATCGTAAACCGGGCGATGACCTGGTCCAATTCCTCTCCGGCGGCATTGGTTGAAGGCAACGGGACTTCGCTTCCATCCTGCAAGCCAACTTCAATTTGGGCTGCCAGCGGACGTTCCAACTCGGCGGCCAGGATGAATAGATGTTGAGTCACAATTACTTCGCCCTCAACCCGTCCAGCGGTGATTAAATCAGTGTCAACCCGGCCTAAATTGAGGCGGCGACTATCAGCCAATTGGACGGTCAGCCGGAGCGGGTCTGAGCCGTTTTTAAGCAACTGCCAGAAGAGGGTCAATTTAACTTCCTGGCCGGGCTGTGGCAACGCCGGGTCAAGTTGATAAGCCAACAGCTTAATCCGGTCATCGTAGCTCCGATCCAAACGCAGCACGTCAGGAGGCAGGCTACTGGCAGCAATGGCTTCCAGCCGAGCTTGTTCCGGCGTATCGGCGACTTCTCCCGTAGGGCTGATGGTTGCCGCCTGCCAGCCTTGAGGAAAATTAAACGGTTCCGGCTCACCTCCTTCTTTTTCAGGGGCGATCAGGGCAAATTCGACACGGTAGGTTCCCGGCGGAAGTCCTGCGATCACCGGGGCGCATAAGCTCTCAAGATAGCTCCCTCGCGTTTGCATCTGGCTGATAAAGGGCGTATCAGGAGAACAGGTCACCCAATCGGTTTGGGCCGTTTCTCCCTGTAACCGAGCTACCAGACTCCGCTCTGGCTGTGACAGTCCCAAATTTTCCCAGAACAGGCGCAGTTGACCGTCTTTCTCCCAGCGATAGCCCAATAAAGCCGCCTGGTCGGGAAAAACGCTTACCTGGGGGTCGGCAGGAGTGGTGAAAGGGATCGGGTAAACCCAGGCATAATCAATGCCGGCAATGGTGATCACTTTCTCCGGGGAACGGGCCTGGAAGTAGTCAATAAAGCCGGGGCTGGGTTCCTGGCGGCGCTGCACCTGTTGAATGTACAGCACCACGTAATCGGCCTGGGTCCAACGGCCATCTGGCAAGAGCGAAATCTGTTCGCCCTTAAAGCCGAGCATATTATGGGTAAAGCGTGAGGCGACGACCAGACCACGGCTGTTGGGTTTGGCGGCCAGGTACTCGCCAACTTGATCCATCCCCTCACCCCAGCCGATGCGCATGGTGCGAACCGCCGTTGATCCACCACCCAACAGGGGATTGAAATAGGAGTAATAGTAAGGATGGTGCGGCATAATCGTGACCAGTTGGACAATGAGCAGCCCAACAAACAAAGCTCCGCCCAGGTAGGGAGTAGGGAGTAGGGAGTAAGGAGTAGGGGAGGAAAGTTTGCTTTTCCATCGTTTTTTTAGCCAATCCCATAGAAAGACCCATCCCAGGCCGGCCAGAATATCTACACCCAGAAAAATAGGTAATAAATAGCGATCTTGTTTGTGGCTGCCTACACTCATGACTAAAGTATAAACAAGGATGTAGATAAGGAGAATGAAACTGGCTTTACGGCTGAAGGTTTGAGCCGAACCACCCTCATTCCCCGCTTGCTTTGAAACAAGGCGAAAGGTATAAAAGATAAGACCCAGAAGCGTTACCGGGGTAATACGCATCAGAAAAGCAAAGGGGTAAAAGATGAGGCCCGGATCGGCATCAGCGTAGGTTTGGCCCATAAAAAAAAGGTTGACCCCTTCAGCGCCAACCTTGCGGGTAGTGTAATTGTAGACCAGGCTCAACGTCTCCAACGGACTCACCCACATGGCGGGCCAAAGAAGAACCCAGGTCAAACCGGCGGCGACGGCCCAAAGCATGCCAAATTTAATAAGAAGGGAGTAGGGAGTAGGAAGTAAGAAGTAGGGTGTCGTTTTCTGACTGCCTATTTCAGACTCTCTACTGCTATAGATAAAAAGCCCAATCAGAGCTATTGCCGGCAGGATTGCCAACGCCTGGATTTTGGTCAAGAAACTTAATCCACCCAAAATGCCGGAGATAATCACATAACGCCAGCGAGGCCGGCGATAGTAGAAAATGAGCGCCAGAATCGAGAGGGTGATTAAGCCGGTCAGGACAGCCTCAGCTCGGTTAACCCGCGAGTCGCTCAGATAGAAAGGGTCAAGGGCAACCAGCACTGCGCTCAACAAGGCAGTTCGCCGGCCAAAGAGCCGCCAAACTGCCCCGATGACCCCTAAAGCCAGCAAAGTATTGAGCAGCACTATCGGCAGGCGCTGCTGGTATAAAAAAGCGGAACGCTCCCACTCGTGCAGAATCAGGTAGAGACCGGCATCGCCAATCCATTCGCCGGCCACAATGGAGCGCCGGATCGCTTCCCCTAAAACCCAGATACTTTCCGCCCAAACGGGCACAATGCCGGGGTAACCGTCGCCAACCAATGTTCCGGCCAAATCACCCCGGCTGAGGGCCGAGACAAAATCTTCGGCCCAATGCCAGCGGTCGGCTTCATCTACAATGAGATATTGGTTGAGTTGGGTAAGCCGTGGCAGGGCTATTAGTAAAATCAAGCCAATGATTATTAAGGGCAAGGTACACCGGCAAAATAAGAGGCCGAAATGGTAAAAGGGCCGCGTCTGTTGGGTTGATGGCGTTTTGAGCTTGTCGTAATCTGATATCACTGTCTGACCGTTATCATCAGAAGGCTTGGCCCACCGCAGCTATCACAATTTTCCGAAAATCAACAGCTTGCTCGGGCTGGGGGACTAGTTCAAGGTAGTTGAAACCTGAGCGTAACAAAAGCGGTACAATCTTTGGTTCACCCGATACATTAATCGGACTGTTCGGCAGGAGTTGATTGTTAAGCTTAAGGTGAAGGGTTATAGGTGTTGCGGGCGGGTCGAATTGAAGCTGTAATTCGGCCGGGCCAGCCTGGGCTGAATAGACAAATAAATTACCATCTTCAGTCAGGCGTAACAGTGTCCCTTCTTCGACAACCTCCCAATTGTCTCGTTCCGGCAGAATTTGCCAGTTAGGGAGAGACGTGGCCGCTGATATGGGGACAATGTAAACCAGGATTCTACCATCGGCAAAAATAGGGCTACCCAAAAGTCCAGGCAGGTAATCAAGCGTCTTTTTATTGCTACCTGTCCCCATCATGGCCGGGGTAGCGATGACTCGCTTAAGCCGCATATCAGCCAGAATTGCCCGGCGATCTTCTTCATCAGGGGCAACAAACACTGTTTGGGACGGGAGGGGGGCCAGGAGTTGATCCAGAAAGCGCCGTAATTCAATAGCGCCGGTTGGATTTCGATGGATGTAACCGCCGGCCAAAGGGTGTTCATGTACGGTTTGATAAAACATAGCATAGTTGGTTGAATGTCGTGGCAGAGAAATAACCCCTCCCTCCAGTGTTTCATTAGCTAACAGGTGATAATACTTTGGAACGGGTAACTCCTCGGTCGGAAAGGGGAAGATAACCCAATACTCCACGAAAATCAGGCTAGCTAAACCGGCCACGACCAGTGCATAGAGGCTATACTGAGTGATTCGTTTGCTTTGGCTGAGATACCTGGAAAGTAATTGCAACAGCCAGCCCACGCCAATTGCCGTTACTACAATTAAACCCAAATTCATGGTTTCATCCAGCCGGCCGGGGGTACGGCTCCAGGCAAAAAAGGGTAATTTGGACACCCAGGCGTAAGGCAGAGACACAGGTTGTACCTGCCCGCCAATTTTGAGCCATGGCCCTAATGAGAGCAGACCGCACCCAACGGCCAGAACCAACCATAAGCGAACTTTCTGCCAACACTGCCAGCCAGCTAAGCCAACCAGGACAATCACCGTCACCCCTAGATAGTGCAGGGGTTCGCCCAGGTCGCGTGGAATTTCTATTTGCGGCAAGCGACCAAAGTAAGTCGGGGGCAACCCAAGCAGGGGGAGAAAGGGCTGGAAAGGTGAAGGTAAGATAAAGGCTAATAAATCGGTTGAGCGATTGACCAGCTCATGGGCTTGCAGATACCCCAATTCTCCCTGTTGAACCTGCTGTAAGGTTGACCAGCCAAATGGTAAAAAGATAAACAAAGCCAACAAATTGGCGGCCAACAACCAACCGATAGGTTTGCCTAGTTGTTGCCAACGCCCTCGCGCCGACCATAGTTGCCGCCCCAATTGGCCCCCCCCCACCACCAGTAGAACCGGAATAATTCCATAACCTATGTGCATAGGTTGAGAAGTGGCCAAGAGCACTGTGATTATCCCATGCCAAATTGCTAATCTGGCCGAAGGACGGCGTAGTAAAATCAAAAGCGATAACGCATACAGCGGCAAAAAATAATTGGTAATAAAATGCAGATGTCCAGCTACGGCATGTCCTACTCGATTGGGATAAATGGCAAAGATTAAGCCGCCAATAATCGCCGCAGCTACATTACCAGATACAAAGCGGCATAAAAGGTAGCCAGCTACCCCCGCCAGAACAAAACTCAACAATAGAGCTACATTGTACGAAAACAACGGCCCTAACAATAAGGTAAAGGGTAAACAGACAAAAGCCACGTAAGGGTCTTGGGCTAACACTGAGAACCGGATATTCAAAGGGTAATAAAGATGCGTAACTTGATCTGGCCAAACACCCAATTGCAGTAAGGCTTCTTTTACCCACCACTGATACCAAATGAACTGTAATGGGTCCCAATTACTCACCCCGCCTACAGCGGTGGTCAACTGCCAGATCAGAGGGTAGGTCAGCGCCAGGGTTAAAAGGCTATAGAATAAGGTTATCCAGATCAACTCCCGCCGCAGAGAAAGCGGGCGTTCTGCGGTAATTTTCCTGGCCACACCGATAACCCCTCGACACACTGGGGGCCAGGCGACATAGCTCACCAGGATAAACAGCAGCACCAGAGCAGGCAGCCCTAACCCATCATGAATGATGTTGCTCCACCAAGTTGGCTGAAGTTGTAACCTCACCTGAGACACTTCTACGGTTGTGGCCTGCTGCCCTAACAGCCCCAGCCCAATCTCGACAGTTACGGTCTGCCAATGGGTGATAAAATTATAATCGAATTGTTGCTCCGCTCCGGCAACAAGCCATTCTGGACTGGAAAATTCGTCGGTTTTTATTAGCTGGCCGGCTTGATCGAACTGCGCTATCCGCAACACCAATTGGGCTGAACTCTGTTCTATCTGAATCAGTTGATAATTTACCACTACCCGAAAACGCTGGAGCGGTGCAACAGCAACTCTTTGTCCAACCCCGGCCAAACTACTTTGGGCCGCATCGGGAATACTAATTTTTAGCACGGTTTGGGTTGGTTTCAGGGTGGAAAGTTCTGAAATAACCTGTGCCTCTCTCCGATTGAGCACAGCCCAACCCGTCAGACCCTCGGCAAAACCAGGGTTAGATAATAAATTAGTCGCAGCAATTGTTTGGTTAGCCCGCCAGATAATCAAGCCGGCTAACCCCAGTATAACCAACAATAGAAAGAATTTACCCAGATGCCAGCCAAAAACAAGCTGTTGCCGACGCTTATCATTCAACTCATTGTGCATTAGCCGAATTTATTTCCTTTTGATTTTGAACATACCAGTCACATTTTACTCGTATTCAGGCCCTATTGCTTAACCGGAATTGTAATCGAGGCAAGTTTGACCACATTTTCGGCATTATTCCCCCCCATCAGCGGTAGGCGCATCCCTGTTTGGGCATCATACACCCCAACCAACAGATTATAAGTTCCAGCTGGGCTATTCGGCTTGAGGGTGAGTTGAATAGTATCCATTACCCACTCTCCCGGCTGCCATTGGGTGGTGGGCAACTCGCTTCCATTCAGGTGAGGAATTCGGTCAATTTGGCCCCAGATGGTTCCGCGTGTATCTACAGCGTGGACAAACATGGTGTAAGATAGCGACATCCGCTGTCGCGCCTGCCATACTAATTTGATTTCAAAAGTACCTGGATTGTTTGTACTTTTCACGTCAGCCCCGGCCAAGAGCATCACATCGCCAAAGTTAGCCGATAGCGGTATTCGAGCCGCAGGCTGATCCAGTGCTCGAACCGGCAGTGTTCCTGCCTGGTAGGATATATCATCCACCGATACGATGAGTGGATAGTCACCGCGAGCGATATCGGCAGGCAAGTCAAGCCGATAATGCCCCTCGACCGCTGAAGGCCCGTTTGGGTCCAGCACTGGACCGATTTCCTCGGCCCAAACATGATTCGACTCGTCGTTAAGTGTTACTTTGACTACTTGACCGGCAGTATTGGGCGTTGTGTCACCCCAAACCAGGGTTAAGATAGCCACTTGCCCCGGTTGCGCGGCCCACCGATCCAGGCGATAACCCCGCAAAACGAGACCATTACCAAAATTGGCCCCATGGACTTCCCGCAACTGTGGCCCCGGATAAAGCCAGGCATAATCCACCCCATTCAATCGGACTACGTGCTCCGGTGTCCTGGCGGCGAAATAGGGCCAGAACTCCGGGAATGGGTTACGGTTTTGAATCTGGCGCAGGTAGATGAGGATGTAGTCGGCTTCGTCGTCGTAGTGGGCTTTGGTGTAACGTCCCTGGTAGAAAGGCACAAAGGTATCCCACAGACTGGTGGCAACGGTTAAATCGGCGACATTGGGTTTTTGGTTCAGATAATAGGCCATGTGATCCAGCCCTTCCCCTGCGCCCACTTTAATCAGGTGGGGGGCCAGCCAGGGACCGCCCACCAGGGGATTCAAATAATTAAAATAGTAGGGAAAGTAAAGCGCTCCCAAAACAACCTGGATCACCAGCAGCAACCCAATAGCCAGCCTGGCCCATGAGCGGCCGGCAAGCCGGGTAGCGCCGGCCAATTTGAGGCTCAATTTCTCCATCAAGCCGACAATTCCCACTGCCGCCAAGACATATAACCCCGGAAAGGTGGGCAAGGCGTAGCGCAGGTCGCGGGTATCGGCGGGGATCAGCAGGAGATAAAACAAGACCACAAAAATCGCCAGCCATTTGACCGTCCACATCGTCGGCGGCGTAGATTCAGCGGATAACTCTCGCGGCGATTTGAACCAGCCCCATTTAACTGCTGCGATAAAACCGATTAAGCCCAACCACAGTGGCAGGGTACTCTTGAAAATCCAGTTGGTTGGATAAAACAGAAACCCCAACTGCGGCACGGGATTGTCAGGATAGGGCAGCAGCGAAGGCGAAGGGTCATCCAGGCTTTCAAAGCCGCTGCCGGAATGAAAAAGGACTAATTGCAGCGTTTCCACCGGTGCAGCCCACAGCGCCGGCCAGACTGCCATCACTGTGACCAACGCTACTGCCCCAAAAATAATCCCCTCGATCATGGCCTGCCGCCACTCAACCCAACGACGCGGCCAGCCGCTTTCAAACAGAAGAAAGAAGACTACAAAAACAAACAAATACAACGCCGTCGGTTTGGTCGCCAGGGCCAATCCGCCCCATACTCCCGCCAGCAGCAACCAGCCCATAGACCAAATCCTAAAGGTCTTAAAGACCTCTAGGGTTTGCCCACCGCTGCACCAGCGATAATACAGCAGCGTCAGAAGCGATAAATTAATGGCGACACAAACGGTCAGGTCGTTATGGACCAGCCGTGACAGGCCCATAAAAAAAGGGTCAAAAGCCAGCAACAGGGCGGCCAGCAGGGCGATGGATGGCTCAACGAGTTGGCGTAATAATAAGTAAAAAGCCACCACAAATAGACTCGTCCACAAAACAAAGGCCAGGCGGGTCCAGGCATAAAAATCCAGGCTAATTCTTTCGGTTTTTTCGGGTACCAGGGCCAGATAATCGCTCAAATTGCCGGCGGGACGATCTGCGTCCAGCCAATATTTGGCGGTCAAACCCAGGCCACCCAGCCACATCGCCGGCACGCCGGAGGCAAAAGTTTCGCCCACATCCGGCGTCGCCGCTTCGGCGCTGGCCTGGGCAAAGTCGCCGGCCAAAACAGCCCGCCAAAAAAAAGCCGAGCGATAAACCCAACGGGCCTCATCTATGGCGACAAAAGAATCCAACCCCATCACTCGTGGGGTTAAAACTACGGTAAACAAGACCAGGCTGATCAGCCAGACGGATAGATTCTTTTGGCCCGGCAGAGTGGTCTCCACTTGTTTCCCCATGCTTAATACTTTTAAGAGTTGCACAGTTGGCTAAAATCATGTCATTTTGACCGAAGGGAGAAATCTTTCTAAATTCGCCTTGCGTGCAAAACGTTCAGGGATTTCTCGGCCTCTGGCCTCGACATGACGTGTGAGCCGATTAACTCGTAACTTTACTCCACCCGAATCAATGGGTCTTTCTCAGAAATCGCAAATTCGGCCATAGCAGCGCCACTTTCATTTTGTAACGCGGCAGCAAAACGATAGTCACCCGCAGGTAGATCAGCCGGCAGAGCCAACTCGCCGGGCCACTCGACAATACTGCCGGCCCGCCACTCGCCTTTCCAGGGCAGCGAACGCCAGCTTCCGTAATTTGTCCCGGCTACGGGATTGGCCAAAGATACTCCCATCCTTGTTTTTTCCGGCAGAGGGCCAAGTACCCGCAGAAACAGGGTCACACCGACGGTCTCCCCGGGCGATAATCTACCCTGGTCGGTGGCAATCTTGTAAGCCAACAACTGGGCGACGCCCTCAATTTTTGGCCCGCCGCTGGCGCTCTGGGCCGCGGGCGCTTTGTAAACTTCAACCCAGTTGACGCCGTTCTGCCCCGATAGGCTGCCCAACAACCCCACCTTAACGCTGAAAACCGGCTCACCCGTCCGAAAATAGTTAACCAGTTCCGGGTAGGGTTTCTGGCGCTGCCATTGATTGATATAAAACACCACGTAATCGGCTGAAAGCTGGCCCCGGCCATCATCGGAAAAACTGGTCCGCTGCCCGGCAAAATAGAGCTGAAAAATATCGCTGTACCAGCTTGAAACGGTCAGCGTTTCGGCTCCGGGCAGGCTGTTCAAATAAGCGGCAGCCTGTTCCAGCCCCTCGCCCCAACCCACCGGGAGCTGTCGGGCGGCCTGTTCAACCCCGCCCAGCAGCGGATTGTAGTACGTAAGATAATAGGGCGCGGCCAAAATAGCAAAAATGAGGTGAAGGATAACCAGCCCCGCCAGCAGCGGGGCAGCCAACCGGCGCAGCCAGGTAAAATTCTGCCAGGTCCACCCGAAACCCTGTGCCGCCCAAAAAAGCAGCGGCGGAATAACGGCGATGACATAACGATCCAGCTTTTTGGGGCTGAGATTGGCCAGCAGGATAATAAAGACGATAAATCCTAAATTAATCAGGGCAATGGTTAGCTCAGGGGATTGAAGCCTTTTTTTCCTAAACCCCGTCACCACAAGCCAGACCACACTCAAGACCAGGCCGACCATCACCACCGGCGTCAGGCGAAAGGCAATGGCATACGGATAAAACCAGGGGCCGGGGTCATCGAGAACCTGGCCCATAAAAAAAGCGTCGTGGCCCTCGCCCAATTCGCCTACCTCGAACGAGTCACCGTACATTTGCTGCAACGTGGCCGCCGGGGCCACCCACAGAGCCGGCCAGAGTAGAAAGACCACGGCCAGGGCGATGCCTCCCCACAGCGCCAGCAACCCCATCCAGCGGCGTACGGCGGCTGCGCCGTATTTGGGCCAGTCGAAAGCCAGGGCGACCAGTCCCAACCCGCCAATAAATAAGCCGATGATTGGTGCGGGCAGTTTGGTCAGCAGGGCCAGGCCGGCCAACACAGCAGAAAAGATGAAAGATGAAGGATGAAGGATGAAGGATTCTTGGAGTCTTTCAGTCCTCATTCCATTTAAGAAGGAGAGCAGGGAGAGAAACATCAACACAGCGGTAATGGCATCGCCGTTGAGAATGCGGGCATGAGCGATAAAAAAGGGATCGAAAGCCAACAGCAGCGCGGCCAACAAAGCAACCTGCCCGGTGACCAGCTTGCGCCCTAACCCATAAACGCCCGCAATCCCCAGCGAAGTCAGCAGCACCGGGGTGAGCCGCAGCCAGCCGATGGAATCAGGCAAATGTTCCACCTGACTTTGGACGCATTGAGCCAGGTCTGGGCTGGGCAAGCAGAGACTCCACAGAGTCAAGGCCCCACCCCAGGCCAGGGTGACGCCCGGAAAAAAGTGCCAGTAGGTTTGAGCCAGGTCGCCCGAACTCAAGGCCAGTAAAAACTGCGCCGCGCCTTCAGCCCATTTGACCTCATCAATGGTCAGAAATCCGCCCAGCGCGTAGAGGCGGGGGAGGATCGCTGCCAAAAAAATAAGAAACGTGAAACGTGAGGCGTGATTCATGGTATCACCAGCGGCCCCAGGATGAGGGCATTTTCGCCGGAGGTATCTCCTTGCAGTGGTAGGCGTTCCAGGGTGGCGGGGCGATACAGGCCGATGTACAGGTTGTAACTGCCAGGGGGTAAGTCTGCGGGCAGAGGCAGCCAGACGACTTCTTGAACGACCGCTCCGGCGGGCCAGTTTGAAGTAGGGATCAAACCCTGGTAGGGTTGGTGGTCGGCGCTGGCCAGGGTATTATTGGCCGCATCACGAAGCTGGACAAAGATGGTGTAATCTTCGGTGGGCGCGGCCTGAGCCTGCCACACCAGGGTCAGCGAGATACGCTCGCCGGGCGAAGCTTCGCCCGGCAGGGTATAGCCGTGAAAAAGGATTTGTCCGTCAAAATCGGCTGCCAACGGTGTGGCCGGACGCGGGTCGGTGGTGATTTTGGCAAAGTATAAATCATCTTCGCCGTAATGAAATCGGCCCAGGTAATTCTGCTTCACCCAATCCATATAATCCGGCAAATATTGGGTAATCCGGTTAGAAACGGCAGCGACCAATTGGCAGTCGGCTTGGTCGCTGATGGCAATCAGTTCGGCGGTGGTTAAAGCCCCGGATTCGAGGCGATTGGTCGAGACTTCGGCCAGGGATGGGGGAGCCATGCGCCCGCTCCAATAAAGCAGCGGCATATCATCGGAAATCAAACAATCCCCCGGCGCGGTCACGTTTTTGATAAAGGCCAGCGCCTCCACTTCGTCCGGTGGTGGTTGAGGAACTGCTGCCTTAGCCTGAAACATGGTAATTGCCGCCGGAATCTGCCAGGCATAGAGGCCAAGCAGCAAAACAAAACCAATCCCGGCCGCCATTTTGGATTTTGGATTTTGGACTGCCCTTTCGGGCGTGGGTTTTGGAGAGATTACTAAATCGCAAATTGTGAGGCCGCCCAAAATCGCCAGCGGAGGGATTAGAATTAGAAAATGCTTGTAGCGAATAGGGTTGTGAAAGGCCAGCATTGCCAGGGCCAACACCAACCAGCCTAGCAGCAACCATCGGCCCACTTGCCGGCGCGCCCAGACTGTCCCCAAGCCCAGCAGTCCCAGCACCACCAGCACCGTATCCTCCTGGACAAACATCAAACCGCGCTCATAACGCGGCGGCCAGAAAGCTTCCGCTTCGGTGGCAGCTGCCCTGGCCCCCAGACGTTGAGCCACCACTTGCTGCACCAGCGACTCGACATTAAAGGCCGAAATGAGGATGAAAGCCGGCAGCAGCAGGGCGAGACCCCAGATGAGCAGGTCGGTGAGGAGAGACGTGAAACGTGAAACGTTATCAGAATAATACCACCGGGCCAGTAAAATTAAAGGGATCAGCAATGCGACGAAGGGGGAAAGGAGTTTGGTCAACAGGCTGGCAGCCAAGCACAGGCCGGATAGGATCAGCAATATTCGCCGCCGGGGGATGGAGCGGCCCACCTCATCGCCGGCCAGCCAGGCCAGCCAGATGGCCCACACCGACCAGGCCACCGAGGGAAACTCGGCCAGGATGGCCCGCGAGGGCTCGATTAACACCGGCGAGGACAGGGTCAGAAAAGCAGCGACGAGGCCGGCCAGATTTCCGGCCAGCCTCCGCGCCAGCAGCGCAATCCCGACTGCGCCAAACAAAGTATAGAGCACGCTAAACCAGCGCTGCGCCACTTCGGAGGGCCAGAGCTGCCAGACGGCATTAATCGTCAGGGGGTAAAGGGGCGGGTAAGTAAGGTAAACCTCGGTATAGGGCTGGTACCCGGCTGAAAGCAAGCGCAGCCACATCAGGTGAATCCCTTCATCCGGCGAAAGAGGAAAGCTGGTTAGAAGATAAGCCCGAAGAATTACCGCTGCCAGGATAAGGATAAGCAAACCTGGCCAGAAAGGATTGACCCGTTGAATTGTGAGGTTGGTTGGTTGAGATGACAAAATTTTTACTTAAGCTCGCTGATTTTATAAACATTTAGAGCCTATCCGAATAATCCCGTAGGTGACGCATCCCTTATGTCACCGGCTGGTATAGGGATGCCAACCTATTTTTCGGATAGGCTCTTACTGCTTGCGGCTATTTCGGGCAAAGCCATTAATTGTTCATATAAAACATCGGCCACATATTGATTGCCTTTGACGGTATAATGCCCGGCTGCACCCTGGTAATCAATCTCTCCCTTTTGGATAAAGAGAGAGTCCAACTCTCCGGCGGGCAAACCTTTAAAAGTGTCAACCAGATCGAGCAACGGCACACTTTGCCGCTCTGCCGCTGTGTGAATAACTTGCCGCCAGTGGTCCAAATCATCATCTGTAAAATCCTGGCCGGGCAGATAAACCAGCACCAGGGTGCTATTTTTGGCCTGGTTGAGCTTTATCAGGTCTGCCAATATTTTGGCAGCAACCACCTCCGGCGAACTTTCCTCGGCAACCGGCTGCTTGGCCGAGGCAGTCTCCGGCTCTGACAGAAAAAACGAGCGTAAAAGCCGGGTTGATTTTAGATCGTCAATTGCTTCCTGATTTTGAGTCAACCAAGGCAGGTAGAAGGATCGCCAGGGGACCGGCACATTGGTCACCAGCAAAGTATCGTTTTGTACCTTCAAAAGCGGTTTGCCATACCCATTAAATTCGTCACGCTGCATACGTTCGAAATCGGTGGTAATAAAAGCAAACAGGTGAATATCGTGGTCTAATTTCTGGCCGTCCCGCTTGTACCAGAGATAAGCCTGGTCAACCCCGTAGCCGCCCTGGCCCATATTAACCGTTTCCAGGCGTTTGTCTCTGGCGGCCAGCAGTTGGCACCAGGTATGGTCGTTGTCAACCCCATAGCCAAAGGTAAAAGAGTCGCCTGAGCAAATGAGTCGCAGTTTGTTATCAGGGATCTGCGGACTGAAATCCTGCTTACTGCGGAACCCCTGGCTGTTGATTTGCAAATAAATGCCGGGGCCGTACATATCGGCCAGGTAGAGATTGGGGGTATTTACCCAACCCAGCAGTTCATCATACTGGGTGTGCCGTCTTTCGGCCAGGCTTTGGTTGGCCGCAACCTCTTTAAAGAAAAGGGTAAAACTGGCTGTTCCTTCACACAAGGCCAGGAGCAGCAGCACTACCGCGATATTAAAAATGAGCCACAGCCCTACCTTGCGGACCCGATTCGGGACGTTCATAAATTGCCCGGCACTTTCAAGCTTTAATCAACCTGCATTATATCTGCGACGCTGATAGGGGCAAGTCTAAGAATTTTGGGTTTGGCAGGTAGAGGGATTGCCAGATTAGGGGCGCTGTAGTAGGATAGGCCCTGGTCTAATAACTACATTCCTCAAAAATTTACCAAAGTTGATGCACACAAGCGACTTTACCCTGGCTGCATTTTTAGCCCTACTTTTGTTTGGCATTTATATGTTCACCTTCGATGGGACTCTGCACAGCACAGATGGTCTTTCTATGCTGGCTGTGGCCGAAAATATGGTCAAACATGGTCGCTTTGACACGCGCCAATTGGAAAATTGGGAAAATATGTTTTTGGGGATCAATAACCAACCTTTTTCTAAGTACCCGATTGGCCCGACCCTGTTGATGCTCCCGTTTGTTGCCCTGGCTTTGGTTATCCCTCAATTAGGCTTGATCCAAACCACCCTGGTGTTGATGCCTTTAGCGACTGCCTTAACCGCCCCTTACGTCTATTTAAGCACCCGGCGGCTGGGTTACGCGCCCAAAACAGGTATGGTTCTAACCCTGCTGGCCGGTTTAGCGACAATGGCCTGGCCGCGCACCCGTGATTTGGTCGCCGATCCCCTCATCCTCTGGAGTTTTACGGCGGCGTTTTACTACGCCTTAGCCTATCGCCAGCAAGGGCGCCGGCGCCATGCGGCGCTACTGGGCTTGACGTTAAGCCTGGCCGTGCTGCATAAAGTGACCAATCTTGTAGTTGTGCCCTTTTTCTTCTGGTATATAGCTGCTCCGGCGGGCCGCCTGTTTGATTTGAAATCCCTCAAAAAACACAAGCCGGCTCTGGCGATTGCCGGGGCCGCTTGGGCCAGCTGTCTGCTTATCATCGGCGGCTATAACTTGGTCCGCTTCAACAGCCTGGTCGAGACCGGGTACGAAAGGCTTTTTACCACCCCCCTTTGGCTTGGCTTTAGCGGCTTTCTCATCAGTCCTTATAAAAGCATTTTCTTATACACACCCTTGCTCATTTTGATCCCTTTTAGCCTTAAACCAGCCTGGCAACGACACCGGCATGAAGTGGTATTTATCCTGGCCTTGCTTCTCAGCCAGATGCTTCTCTTTGGGGCCTGGCACGATTGGGGCGGCGGCGAAAGTTGGGGGCCGCGATTCCTGATGCCGCTGCACAGTCTGCTCTTACTGCTCCTGTTACCCTTCATCGAGCGGGCGCTGCAACCGGGGCAGTGGCGCTGGCAAATGGGTCTCATCTTTTTTAGCGGCTTGAGTTTATGGCTACAGCTTTTGGCAATTTCGGCCCGCGATTACGTCTATCTTGACGCCGAAAATTACTGGTCTCCCCCGCCCAGCCCCTCGCTGTGGGGTGAACTCAGTTGGACCAGGCCCGACCAGTGGCCGATTTGGGGTCATTGGCTGCGCTTTGAGGTGGATAACATTCCGGTCATCTGGCGCTGGCAGTGGGGCGAGATCAGCCACTTTGATGGGTTGACCCTTCTGGCGGCCTTGTTTATTGTAACTTTGGCCTTAGTTGGGATAGCCTTAAGCTCTGGGGGACAGGCCGCAGCAAAACTATTCGCTTTCCAGAAACCTGTTCTGGGGAGCGTCTGGCTGGTAGCACTTGGCTGTGTTGCTGTCATGCTGGTGCGCAGTTACCATGACCCTCATTCTATTGAAGAACCTGAGGAAACCGACGAATACTGGCCGGCCTACAGTGCCCTGCTGGCCGACCTGCCGCAACTGGCAACGAAGCGTGATGCCGTTATCTTCACCGACAGTCGCTATGACTTTTACCTGTTCAATGCCGACAAATCGTTCACGCAGCGATTTATGGTCGCTAATCCTAAGCAAACCCAGTTATTAGAAGCTATACCCCACTTGATCCAGGCACAGGCCAGCACAAGCCGCATCTGGTTGGTCACCGACCCGCTTGACAACGGGCAACTTGCCTATGCTACCGAAATATGGCTGCGCGCCCACTCCCATCCTAAAAACACCTACATCTTTGGCAACAGTGTCCGTCTAACTGCCTTTGAACCGCTACAGCCCGTCTCTCATTGGACAGCTATTCCTGCTAAGCCTCCAATGACAGCTCTACTTGAACCCGACAAATACGAATTTGAAGATATTGCCGGATTATTGGGCTGGAACTGGTCAAGCCTTGACCCGGCAAAGTCCTCTGTCCTGGAAACAGGCCAAACCTATCCTTTTGAACTTTACTGGATTTACCAGGGTAAAGCGCCCCAGGACACATTTTTTGCCCGCCTGCTTGACCCCACCGGCCAAACCGCCCTCCAGGTATTGCTGCCCAGTGACACCGACCACCACTTGACCCTCGGCCAACTCATGATCGAGCAAACAAAAATCTCCATCCCGGCCAAACTCGCCCCCGGCCTTTATCAGCTCCAGCTTGGTTTTTCAACATCCGCCGTTGCTGGCGGCGAACTCACCTTTGATCCCCCTACCGAGCTAACCGAAATTAGGATTATCAACGGTCGGGGCTAATGTTGTTCACCTCATCTGCATCAGTCGCCGGGGCCTGCTGGTCATCCGTTTTGTGAGCGCGGACCAGGGCCAGCGACTCCGGCGCAATCAACCCCTCGGCGGCGGCGTGGGCGGCGGCAAACTCGCTGTCGGAGACCAGGACCAATTGGCAGTCAAACTTTTGTACCTCAGCAATCAGGGCGTCAATGGCGGCAATCCGGGCCGGGTCGGGGTTGACGCTGCGGATATAAATCACGCGGATGCGGCGGGGATACTTTTTGACAATCTCGCGGTAAATCTCCGGGTCTTGCTGGCCGCTATCGCCGATCAGGATAAAGGGCAAATCGGGATAAAGTTGGAGCAGCGGTTCGATTTTGCTCAATTTGTGGGCATGATGGTCGCCCGCCGAGAAAAGGGAACGGCCCCCGTAATCACGCAGCAGGATTGGCCCGACCGGAATCTGGTGGAGGGTCATAAACTCCAATAGCAGGCTGTACAAATTCCAGGGGCTGCTGGAAACGTAAAAAATGGGGTTACGCTCGTTGCCGCCCACGCCCCGGTGCAAAGCCTGGTAAAAGCCGGCCACGCCCTTAAAAGGCACGCGGGTGCGCTCGTTGCGCAGTAAGACAATCAACAGCATTTGCAACTTGTTAACCGCGTTTGACCAGACGATGGTATCATCAATATCGCTGATCACCCCAAAGCGGGCGCTGGGCGGCGGAACCAACACCTGCCCGGTCGTCCTAACCGGCTGGCCGCTTTGGTTCAGGTGATCCGGCAGTTCCAGCTCTACCTGATACCACTCACCGTCTGTCAACCGCTGCGACGGCTGAAGCTCAAGGTGAAAGTATCCCTCCCGGTCGGTGACGCCGGCCTGCTCAACGCCCTGAAAGCGGGCCAACAGCCGCACCCCGCCCATCTCGTCGCTTTCAAAGCGTTTGAACATATTGAGCAGATTTTCCAGGGGCGAGTCTGCCTCACCCGGCGGGATAAAACCTTCATCTTCCAGCACCCGCCCGCTCAAGTATAACCGGGCTGCATTGCCGTAGCCCAGATAAGGGCTAATGATGATCGGATCGCGGGCCACCCCCCGCCGCCAATGCAGCACCCAGTCATCAGCCCGCCCGGCGATTTCTTTTAGCTTGTCGCGCCAATGGTTAAATTGTTCCATCGGTTAGACCACCTGAGTTTATTATAAAACTTCTTGAGGGAGTTTCAAGCAGGCTGGGAGGCTTTCAGGGGGTGAGCAGTTGGGGCAGGGCCAGTTTTAGTTTATCTAGCACGTGGGGACAGCACAAAAAGAGGGACACGCCGGCTTTATCCGCTACTAAGGCCTGGGCGCAGTTGCCCGACAGGATGATCAGGGGTAAATCGAGGTTCTGATCGCGCAGGACGCGGGTCAGCTCCAGGCTGTCTATAATGCCGATGTTTTCGGTGGCAAGGACCAGATCGGCCCCGGTCTGATCATACAGCATGAGGGCTTCCAGTCCTGTCGGCACCACCGAAACATAAGCCGTAGGATAGAGCTGGCTAAAGGTGACTTGCAGAATCGGGCCAACAACGGCCTCCTCGGTGGCGATGATGATACGATAACGACCTGACATACCGAACATGTTCTCCATACTTTCGTCGGGTCTAATAGACAAAGCAGATAAACATCGTACAATCTTTTAGCGGGCCGGGCTCCCACGCCCGGCCAAGCGACGGCGTGGGAGCCGTCGCTGCTACAATGATAGTATGACTTTTAAGTGATTTGTCTATA
>Ga0209172_10003144_pt1 | contig 26290 bp, 19 predicted proteins | sample LarsenN4metaG_FD_184113 | JGI IMG/M metagenome (GOLD analysis project Ga0209172, IMG submission 184113) | Hot spring sediment bacterial and archeal communities from British Columbia, Canada, to study Microbial Dark Matter (Phase II) - Larsen... ... | reverse complement strand
AGACCAACGACTACCCGGCGGAGGCGATCATTGCGGCGGCGAAGCGCCTCAAGTGCGATCTCATCTTCATGGGCTCGCATGGGCGCAGCGGCTTTCGCGCCTCCATGCTGGGCAGCCAGACCCAGAAAGTCCTCGCCCAGTCCAAGATTCCGGTGCTGGTGCACCGCTAGCGCGTACTAGCGCCGCATGCTGTTGTCGAATGGCCGCTGCGGCGTTCGGCGGATCGTTGCCGCAGCGCAACATGCCGGGACGGTCACGGCGGGAAAAATTGACTGCGATCAATTTCATCCACGCCTGAAAGCAGGCATCATCCGGGTTGCATTGAGGAGGTTTCCGTTGATGCGGATTTTTTCTCATCCAAGAACAGAGGAGAGTCGCATGCGTATCCAACGTGTAGTGATGTGCGGCGCGTTCGCGCTGGCGGCGTCGTTCGGTGCACCCGCGCTCGCGTGGGAGCCGACGAAGCCGGTGGAGTTCGTCATCCCGGCCGGCACCGGCGGTGGCGCGGACCAGATGGCGCGGCTGATCCAGGGCATCGTCGCCAAGCTAAACCTGATGAAGCAGTCCCTCATCCCGATCAACAAGTCGGGCGGCGCGGGTGCCGAAGGGTTCCTGGAGGTGAAGGGCGCGAAGGGCGACTCGCACAAGATCATCATCACGCTGTCGAATCTCTTCACGACACCGCTCGCGACGGGCGTTCCCTTCAACTGGAAGGATCTCACTCCGGTCGCGATGCTCTCGCTCGACAACTTCGTGCTCTGGGTCAATGCCGAGACGCCCTACAAGACGCCGAAGGAGTACCTCGACGCGGTGAAGAAGGCCGGCCCGAACAAGTTCAAGATGGGCGGCACCGGTTCCAAGCAGGAAGACCAGATCATCACGGTCGCGATCGAGAAAGCGGCGGGCGTGAAGTTCACCTACGTGCCGTTCAAGGGCGGCGGCGAGGTGGCCACCCAGCTCGTCGGCAAGCACGTCGATTCCAGCGTAAACAACCCCATCGAGGCGGTGTCGCAATGGCGCGCCGGGAAGCTGCGCGCGCTGTGCGTGTTCGATGGCCAGCGCATGCCGTACAAGGACAAGGTGACCGAAACCATGTCGTGGGCGGACATCCCGACGTGCAAGGAGTCGGGCATCCCGATGGAGTACACCATGCTGCGCGGCATCTTCATGCCGCCGGGCGTGCCGAAGGAAGCGGTCGAGTACTACGTGAACCTCTTCAAGAAGGTGCGTGAAACACCGGAGTGGAAGAAGTTCATGGCGGACGGCGCGTTCAACCAGACCTTCATGTCGGGCAAGGAGTACGTGGACTGGGTCGCCAAGGCGGAGACGCTGCACCGCGACCTCATGAAGGAAGCCGGATTCCTGGCAAAACCGTAAAGCCGTGATCGCGGGCGGGCGGGGCGCTTCGTCCCGCTCGCGATTGCACCCGAGGCAAGCGATATCCGAGCGATGGCGAGAGAACCTCACAGCGAGACGCGTCCCGGCGGCATCTCCACGCGCGTGATGGAGATCACGGTCGCGCTGGTGTTCCTCGCGCTGGGTAGCCTCGTCGTGTACGACAGCCTGCGCCTCGGGATGCGCTGGGTGGGCGATGGGCCGCAGGCCGGATACTTCCCGTTTTACATCGGACTCATCATCTGCATCGCGAGCCTGGTCACGCTCGCGCAGGCGCTCTTCGGACGCATCGCGCGGCAGGACACGACCTTCGTCACCTGGATTCCGCTCCGGCGGGTGCTTTCGGTGCTGATTCCCGCCGGGTTGTTCGTGCTCGGCGTGGAACTGATCGGCATCTACGTGTCGGCAGCCCTCTATATCGCGGCCTTCATGATATGGCTCGGTGGTTACAAGTGGCCGAAGAGCCTTGCGGTCGGTCTTTCGGTCAGCGTCACCATGTTTCTCATGTTCGAAATGTGGTTCAAGGTGCCGCTCTACAAGGGCGCCTACAACCCGCTCAGCCTGATCGGCTTCTGATAACGCGGCCGATAACGACAGGGACAGCGAGAGTAGCCGCACGATGGAAGAAATCAACGCGCTGTTTCACGGGTTCAGCGTCGCGCTGACGCCGTTCAACCTGCTGCTCATGTTCATCGGCGTGACGCTGGGCATCATCATCGGCGTGCTGCCGGGCCTGGGCGGGGCGAACGGCATCGCGATCCTGCTGCCGCTCACCTTCTCGATGCCGCCCACCTCCGCGATCATCATGCTCTCCTGCATCTACTGGGGCGCGCTGTTCGGCGGGGCGATCACCTCCGTGCTGTTCAACATTCCCGGCGAGCCGTGGTCGGTCGCGACCACGTTCGACGGCTATCCGATGGCGCAGCAGGGGCGCGCGGGCGAAGCGCTGACGGCCGCGTTCACCTCCTCGTTCATCGGCGCGCTCTTCGCCGTCATCCTGATCACGTTTCTCGCGCCGCTCGTCGCGGATTTCGCGCTGGAGTTCGGGCCGCCCGAGTTCTTTTCCGTGTTCTTCCTGACCTTCTGCAGCTTCATCGGCATGGGCAAGGAGCCGCCGTTCAAGATCCTCGCCGCCATGATGCTCGGGTTCGCGCTGGCGGCGGTCGGCATCGACACGGTGACGGGGCAGTTGCGGCTCATCTTCGGCTGGCACGAGCTGATGCGCGGCTTCGATTTCCTGATCGCGGTGATCGGGCTCTTCGGCATCGGCGAGATCCTGCTCTCCATGGAGGAGGGCCTGTCGTTCTCCGGGCGGACAGCGCGCATCAATCCGCGCATCGTCATGGAAACGTGGGCGAAGCTGCCGCGCTACTGGATCACGTCGCTGCGCAGTTGCGTGATCGGCTGCTGGCTCGGCATCACGCCCGGCGGCGCGACTCCGGCCTCCTTCATGAGCTACGGTGTCGCGAAGCGCATGTCGCGCGACGGCGCGAAGTTCGGCACCGGCCAGATCGAAGGCGTGGTCGCGCCGGAAACGGCCGCGCACGCGGCGGGGACCTCCGCCCTGCTGCCGATGATTTCGCTCGGCGTGCCGGGCTCGCCCACCGCCGCGGTGCTGCTGGGCGGGCTCCTGATCTGGGGCCTGCAGCCCGGCCCGCTGCTGTTCGTCGAGCAGAAGGACTTCGTGTGGGGCCTCATCGCCAGCATGTATCTCGGCAACATCGCCGGCCTCATCATGGTGCTTACCTGCGTGCCGCTCTTCGCCGCGATTCTGCGCATTCCGTTCTCGATCATCGCGCCGATCATCATCGTGATCTGCGCGGTCGGCGCCTATACCGTGCACAATGCGATGCTGGACATCTGGCTCATGCTGGTATTCGGGGTGGCCGGGTATGCGTTCAAGAAGCTCAACTATCCGCTCGCACCGCTCGTGCTGGCGCTGGTGCTGGGCGACCAGGCGGAGAGCGCATTCCGCCAGTCGATGCTGATTTCGCAGGGCTCGCTCGGGATTTTCTTCTCGAACTGGCTGGTCGGGAGCATCATGGCGCTCGGCATCGTGATGCTGTTCTGGCCGCTCATCACGCGCTACATCGCGCGGCTGCGCGCCGCGCGCGCGGCGCAGCCCGCCGCCGGTCGGTAGCCGCAGTTCAGATTTTCCCGCGGCGCTTGAGCCGGGAGAGCGTCTCGGGCGAGAGATTGAGGTAGGACGCGAGTTCCTTCTTCGGCAGTCTTTCCGCGAGATCGGCATGCTTGCGCATGAAGCGCTGAACCCGCCCCGGTGCATCGAGCAGATGCAGGGTGATCGTATGCGCCATGACCTCGCTCATCAGCTTCATGATCTCGAACTCGAACTCGGCCTTGACCCCGGGATGGTGCTCGATGAAGTTCACCCACTGCGGCATCGAGACCCGCGCCGCGCGCACCCTGGTGACCGCGCGGATCGAGTACGGGATCGGCGTCTTCAGACGCCACGCCGCGTAGCTCGTGTCGATGTCGCTCTCCGCGGCGAAGCGCAGGATCATCTCCTTGCCCTGCGCGTTCGACACCACGCGCTTCAGGATCCCGTCGATGATGAAGTACTGCTCCATCGACAGATCTCCCTGGTGCTCGAGCGCCTCGCCCTTGGGGTAATCCGTCACGTCGAGAAGCGGCTCGAGCGCGGTCCACTGCGCCTCGTTGAGATGGCGCAGCACGAGGTTCTGCCGCAGCTGGACGCGGATGACCTGCGCTTCGGGATGAACGGCGAGCAGGGGCATGATCGGGGTTGCGGGGGTGCATACCGCACGCGGAGTATAGCGAATTTCGACGCTAAGCCCCAGAATGAGCGAGGGAAAGGCCGTTCGCCGCGGTGCGGCGCGGGGGCTGGACTTGATCGCGGTCAAGAGCACGAAAGCGCTCTCCGCCCTATCATACGCGCCTGCGGAATCGAGGCCATTCCGGCGGTCCGGACCCGGCGCGTAACGAGGACTCCGCCCCTGCACCTCAACGGCAGGCCTCCAGGACACTTGTTCAATCTAACGGCGAGCACGCGAGGCACCTCACCATGAGCACCACTGCACAGCCAACGGCACCCACTGCGCAAGCATCCGCATCCCAGGCACCCGCCGCTGAATCGATCGACAGCAGCCAGCTCGTCATCGACGCGCTGAAGCTGAACGGCATCGACACGATCTACGCCCTGCCCGGCATTCCGATCACCGACCTCACGCGGCGCGCGCAGGCGGAGGGCATGCGCGTCATTTCGTTCCGCCACGAGCAGAACGCGGGCTACGCCGCGTCGATCGCCGGGTTCCTCACGCAGAAGCCGGGCGTCTGCCTGACCGTGTCGGCGCCCGGCTTCCTGAACGGCCTGAACGCGCTCGCGCACGCGACGACGAACTGCTTCCCGATGATCCTCATCAGCGGGTCGAGCGAGCGCGAGATCGTCGACCTCCAGCAGGGCGACTACGAAGAGCTCGACCAGCTCGCGATCGCGAAACCGCTCGCCAAGGCCGCCTACCGCGTGCTGCACGCGGAGGACATCGGAGTCGGGATCGCGCGCGCGATCCGCGCCGCCGTGTCCGGGCGCCCCGGCGGCGTGTATCTCGACCTGCCCGCCAGGCTCATCGCGCAGGCGATCGACGCCGAGACGGGGAGAAAGTCGCTGATCAAGGTCGTCGATCCGGCACCGAAGCAGATTCCCGCGCCGGACGCGGTGAAGCGCGCGCTCGCGCTTCTCAGGGAAGCGAAGCGGCCGCTCATCGTCCTCGGCAAGGGCGCGGCGTACGCGCAGGCCGACGCCGAGATCCGGGCCCTGATCGAGCGCACCGGCATTCCGTACCTCCCGATGTCCATGGCGAAAGGACTGCTCCCCGACACCCACGAGCAGTGCGCTTCCGCCGCGCGCTCGTACGTCCTGCCGCAGGCCGACGTGGTGATGCTCATCGGGGCGCGGCTCAACTGGCTGCTGTCCCATGGGAAGGGCAAGACCTGGGGCGGCAAGAGCGCCAAGGAGTGGGGCGGCCAGCGCTTCATCCAGATCGACATCTCGCCGCAGGAGGCGGACAGCAACGTGCGCATCGACGCGCCGGTCGTGGGCGACATCGGTTCCTGCGTGACGGCGCTGCTCGAAGGCATGGGCACGGGCTGGCCGCGGCCGTCCACCGAATGGCTGGGCTCCATCTACGAGCGCAAGAGCAAGAACATCGAGAAGATGGCGGAGACGCTGGCGAAGAACCCGACGCCGATGAACTTCCACAGCGCGCTCAACGTCGTGCGCGACATGGTGAAAGCGAACCCGGAGGCGATCCTCGTCAACGAGGGCGCCAACGCGCTCGACTTCACGCGCAGCATTGTCGATATGTACCGGCCGCGGAAGCGCATCGACGTGGGCACCTGGGGCATCATGGGCATCGGCATGGGCTATGCCATCGCCGCGGCGGTCGTCACCGGGCAGCAGGTGATCGCGGTCGAAGGCGACAGCGCTTTCGGCTTCTCCGGCATGGAAGTGGAGACGATCTGCCGCTACAAGCTGCCGGTCTGCATCGTGGTGATGAACAACAACGGCGTCTACAAGGGCACCGACGTCGATCCCACCGGACGCGATCCCGCGCCGACGGTATTCGTCAAGAACGCGCGCTACGACAGGATCATCGAGGCCTTCGGCGGCGTCGGCGTGCACGCCACGACACCCGCCGAGCTGCGCACGGCGATGGAAGAGGCGGTGCGCTCGCGCAAGCCGACGCTCATCAACGCCGTCATCGACGAGACCGCCGGCACTGAGAGCGGCCGCATCACGGCGCTCAATCCCACCGCGAAGAAGAAATAGCCTCGCGGCGCACATCTGGAGAACAGCATGGAAGCATTGAAAGACGTCCGCATACTCGACATGACGCACGTGCAGGCCGGCCCCACGTGCTCGCAGCTTCTCGCGTGGCTGGGCGCCGACGTGATCAAGTTCGAGCCGCCGCAGGGGGATGCGACGCGCGGGCAACTGCGCGACGTGCCGAACGCCGACAGCCTCTACTTCACGATGCTGAACTGCAACAAGCGCTCGATCACCGTCAACATGAAGACGAACGAGGGCAAGCAGGTGTTCGTCGATCTCCTCAGGAAGTGCGACATCATGATGGAGAACTTCGGGCCCGGCGTGCTCGAGCGCCTCGGCTTTACCTGGGAGAAGATCCACGAGATCAACCCCAGGCTCGTCGTCGGCTCGATCAAGGGATTCGGCTCGAGCGGCCCCTACGCCGACTTCAAGGCCTACGAGAACGTCGCGCAGGCGATGGGGGGTGCCATGAGCACGACCGGCGTGCCCGACGGCCCGCCGTTCGTGACCGGCGCGCAGATCGGCGATTCCGGCACCGGCCTCCATCTCGCGATCGGGCTGCTCGCGGCGCTGCACCAGGCGCGGCGCACGGGCGAGGGCCAGTACGTCGAAGTCGCGATGATGGACGGCGTGATGAATCTCTGCCGCGTGAAATTCCGCGATCACCAGCGGCTGCAGCGCGGGCCGCTCGACGAATATTCGGTGCCGACCTACCAGGGAATGCGCGAAGTGCCCCGCGCCGGCAACGACTCCGGCGGCGGGCAGCTCGGCAATGCGATTCACTGCAAGCCGCACGGCGCGAACGACTGGCTCTACGTCGTGGTGCAGGAAGCGGTGTGGGAGGATCTCGCGAAGCGCGTCGGGCCCGAGGTCGACATGCCGGACATGGCGAGCGACCCGCGGCTTGCGAAGATCGGCGAGCGGCGCAAGAACCAGAGCCTCATGTGGACGCTGCTCAACAAATTCGCCGAGAAGTACACCAAGCGCGAGCTCATGAAGATCCTGAACGAGCTCGACGTGCCCTGCGGCCCGATCATGAGCACCGAGGATCTCACGCACGACGAGCACGTGAACGGGCGGCAGATGTGGGTCGAGCTCGATCATCCCCAGCGCGGCAAGTGGTACAACGTCGGCATGCCGATCAAGCTCTCGGCTTCTCCGGCTGAGATCAGGCGCAGCCCGCTCCTCGGCGAGCACACCGATGAGATCCTGCGGCAGGTGCTCGGCTACAGCGAGGAGCAGGTAGCGAAGCTCAAGAGCGCGGGCGCGTTCTCGGCGCCACCCAAGAAAGCCGCGTAAAAACGGACGGCAATGCCGCCGCTTTACGCCGCGAGTTCGAGCAGTCGCGCGGGCGGCTCTCAACTCGCGGCAGTCACCGAGGAAGGGCATCATGAAAATTGCAATCATCGGCCAGCAAGACTTTAGTTTCGACGTAACGTTAGCTTCGCTAACATTAGTCTTCACTGAAATCCTGTTGGGAGGCGCGTCATGAAAATTGCAATCATCGGCCAGCAAGACTTTAGTTTCGACGTAACGTTAGCTTCGCTAACATTAGTCTTCACTGAAATCCTGTTGGGAGGCGCGTCATGAAAATTGCAATCATCGGCCAACAGGATTTTGGAAAGGCAGTGCTGGAAGCGTTTCTCGCGCGCGGCGATGAAGTCGCGGGCGTATTCTGCGCGCCCGAGAAGCCGGGTGCGAAAGCGGATCCGCTGAAGGCGGCGGCGCAGGAGAAAGGCCTGAAGTTGTTCCAGTTCCAGTCGCTGCGCGCAGCCGAGGCCCACGAGGCCCTGCGCGGGCTCAACGTCGATCTCGGCATCATGGCCTACGTCCTGCAGTTCGCACCGCAGGAGTTCGTCAACATCCCGCGCAAGGGTACGATCCAGTACCATCCCTCGCTGCTACCGAAGCACCGCGGGCCCTCCTCGATCAACTGGCCGATCATCCAGGGCGCCACACGCACCGGGCTCACGATTTTCCGGCCGACCGACGGGCTGGACGAAGGCCCGGTCATCCTGCAGAAGGAAACCGAGATCGGCCCGGACGATACCCTGGGTTCGGTCTATTTCGACCGGCTGTTCCCGATGGGCGTGAAAGCGATGCTGGAAGCGGCCGATCTCGTCATGGCCGGCAAGCATCGCGAGACGATCCAGGACGAATCGCAGGCGACCTACGAAGGCTGGTGCCGCACGGCGGAAGCGAAGATCGACTGGGCCAAGCCGATCGACCAGGTCTACAACCTGATCCGCGGCTGCAATCCCGCGCCCGGCGCCTGGACCACCCTGGCCGGCAGGAAGGTGCAGATTTTCGATGCGCGCAAGCACGTGTTCCGCCGGTTCGCCGACGTCGCCGGGAAGATCGGCGAAGTCTCCGATGTGACCGAGGCGAGCTTCAAGGTCACCGCGCAGGGCGGCACCGTGGAAGTACTGCGGGCGCGCGGCGAGGACGGCAAGAAGCTCACCGGCGGGGAGTTCGCCCGCGCGAACGGCATCGCGAACGGCGCCATGCTGGGCGGCTAGCGGCCGCGCCGACATCCCATTAATTTCTGGACAGACCCGCGGTGCGGGTCTGTCCCCGAATCCCGGACCCGGTTGGTTCCGAGCCTCTTCCGTTTCCAGGCGGCTGTGATGCAAGTCCTGCCGGCAATGCTGGCTGCCTGTACTTTCCCGCCGCTTATCGTAGAATGGCGCGCATGCTGATAACACACGGAGCGAGCGGGATGGGCGCGCGCCTTTCATGGAATCCCGCGACCTGAGCGCGGCACTCGAGATCGCGACGGCGACGCACCCCGGCAAGGTGCGCTCGCACAACGAGGACAGCATCAGCGCCGACGCCGAAATCGGCCTCGCGGTGCTCGCAGACGGCATGGGCGGCTACAACGCCGGCGAGGTGGCGAGCGGCATCGTCGTCGCGCTCATCCCGGCCGAAATCCGCAAAGCGCTGGCCGCCGCGGGCGAGCTTCATGGACGAGACGTGGAGCGGCTGATCCGCGAGCAGGCCGTCCGCGCGAACACGACGATCTATCAGGCCGCGCAGAAGGAGCCGCAGTACAACGGCATGGGCACTACGCTCGTCGCCGCGCTCTGGCATGACAACCACGTCACGGTGGGGCATATCGGCGACTCCCGGTTCTATCGCCTGCGCAATGACAAGCTCGAGCAGATCACGCGCGACCATTCCGTGCTCCAGGAGCAGATCGACAGCGGCATTCTGAGCAAGGAGGAAGCGCGCCACGCGCCCAACAAGAACCTCGTTACGCGCGCGGTAGGCATCGATCCGGAAGTGGAGCCGGAGGTGCACAGCTATCCGGTGCAGGCCGGCGACATCTATCTCCTCTGCTCCGACGGCCTGCCCGACATGGTGCCCGACGAAGACATCGAGAACACGCTCGCCTCGCTCAAGGCCAACCTGCCGCTCGCCGCGGAGCAGCTCGTGCAGCAGGCAAACGACAACGGCGGGCGCGACAACGTTTCCGTGATTCTGGTGCGGGTGGCGAAGCCGTTTCCCGCGCGCACCGGATGGCTCGGCAAATTGAGGTCGATGTTTTGAGCGCATCCGTTCGCCCTGAGCCCTTCGACAGGCCTGTCCTGAACGGTGTCGAAGGACTCAGGAGGGGTTCGCCACGGCGCAGTCGAATGGGAAGACGGTCGCTCGTGTTTCGACGCAGCTCAACGCGAACGGTTGGGCGAAGGGAGTGATGATGGGGAAACTGATACTCAGTCTGGAAGGGTCGGTGATCCGCGAGATTCCGCTCAACAAGGAGCGCGTCACGATCGGACGCAAGCCGCACAACGACGTCCAGATCGAGAACCTCGCCGTGAGCGGCGAGCACGCGCGCATCGTGACGCTGCTCAACGATTCCTTTCTCGAGGATCTCGGAAGTACCAATGGCACCCTGGTGAACGGCAACCCGATCAAGAAGCACATCCTGCAGAACAACGACGTGGTCGAGATCGGCAAGTACAAGCTCAAGTTCGTCGCCGAGGCGCTCGCCCCGCAGGCGCCCGAGCCGGCGTCGATCGAAGACTTCGAGAAAACGATGATCCTGCGCGCGCCCGCGGGCGAGAACCCCCCCGCTGCTTCCCCTCCTCCGATGAGGAGGGGTGGCGCCGAAGGCGACGGGGTGGTCCCGATGAGGAGGGGTGGCGCCGAAGGCGACGGGGTGGTGACCGCGGCGCCCGCCGCAGCGACCACGGCGCCGCAGCCCTCGACCTCGCCTGTGGCTGCGATCCAGATCCTCAACGGCCCGAGCGCCGGGCGCGAAATGGTCTTCACCAAAAGCCTCACGACGCTCGGCAAGGCGGGCGTTCAGGTCGCCGTGATCGCGCGCCGCCCGCAGGGCTACTTCATCACGCACGTCGAAGGCGCGCGCTTTCCCGTGGTGAACGGCAGGACGCTCGATGCCCAGGCGCATCCGCTCGGGGATCACGACGTGATCGAGCTCGCCGGCGTCAAGATGGAATTCTTCTTCAAGCATCCTTAGCGTGCCGGGGTCTCGCGGGTCGTGATGTATCTGGATACCCCGTTCGCCCTGGGCGGAGCGAACCTGGAGCCGAAGGGCGGCGCCGCTCATGGTTCCCTTCGGCTGCCGCTCAGGGCCGGCTCCGGATCGCCACGAACGGCTTGTCGACTCGGCACGAACGCAGGCTCGTAGAGTTCCGCGGCTGTCCGGAAGGGGAGGGGGATTGAAGAAGCACGCAGTCCGAATACTGATGGGGCTCGCGATCGTCGCGTTCTTCCTCGGCCACACGCTCGATCACTACAGGATCCCCGTCCTCGACCGCTTCGAGGCGATCATCTACGACGCGCGCGTGCGGCTCACCATGCCGCGCACGGTGGATGACCGGATCGTCATCCTCGACATCGACGAGAAGAGCCTGCAGGAGCGCGAGCTCGGCGGCGAAGGGCACTGGCCGTGGCCGCGCCACCGTCTCGCGCTGCTTCTCGACAGGCTCTTCGACAAGTACGGCGTCGCGGTCGTGGGCTTCGACGTGGTGTTCGCCGAGCGCGACGAGTCTTCCGGCATCCGCGTGCTGGAGCAGCTCGCGAGCGGAGAGCTCAAAAGCGTGCCCGCTTTCGTTCCCGTGTTCGAGAAGATCAGGCCGCAGTTGAACTACGACGAGATCTTCGCGAGCCGGATGAAGGGGCGCAACGTGGTCCTCGGCTTCACGTTCTCGAGCGACGATCCGGCGCGCGCGCCGAAGAAAGGCGTGCTTCCCGACGCGGTGCTCGCGCCCGACACGTTCAAGGGTCGCAACATCGGCATCACCTCCTGGAACGGCTACACGGCCAATCTCGAGGTGCTGCAGAAAGCCGCGGCTACAGCGGGGCACTTCAATCCCTGGCTCGACGAGGACGGCGTCACCCGCCGCGTGCCCATGCTCGCGGAGTACGAGGGCAGGTACTACGAACCGCTCTCGCTTGCGATCGTGCGCACGCTCCTCGGCTTTCCGCCCGTGGTGCCGGAGTTCCTGGAGGAGGCGACCGCACAGGGCTACGCCGGACTCGAGGAGCTGAAGGTCGGGCGGCTCCGCATCCCGGTCGACGAGCGCGTGAGCACGCTCGTGCCGTATCGCGGCGAGCGCGGCAGCTTCCGCTACATCTCGATCGTGGATGTGCTCAACGATCGCGTGCCGGTCGAGGACCTCAAGGGCAGGATCGCGATCGTCGGCACTTCGGCGCCGGGCCTGCTCGATCTGCGGGCGACACCCGTCGGCTCCGCCTATCCCGGGGTGGAAGTGCACGCGAACCTGATCTCAGGCATCCTCGATCAGAACATCAAGAGCAAGCCGCCGTACGCGGCCGGCGCGGAATTCGTGCTGGTGCTCATCGCGGGCCTCATCATCACGCTGCTTCTGCCGTTCCTCAGCCCGCTCAAGGGCACGGTCACCGCGCTCGTCGTGCTGCTCGTCGTGGTCGGATCGAACCTCGTGCTCTACGACGCGGGGCACATCGTCCTTCCGCTCGCGGCCGGGCTCACCATGGTGCTCCTGCTCTTCACGTTCAACATGGCGTACGGCTATTTCGTCGAAGCGCGCGGCAAGCGTCAGATCACCGGCCTCTTCGGCCAGTACGTGCCGCCGGAGCTGGTGGACGAAATGGCGAAGGATCCCGAGAAGTTCTCGATGGAGGGCGAGTCGCGCGAGATGACGGTGCTCTTCACCGATGTCCGCGGCTTCACGACCATTTCGGAAGGGCTCGATCCGAAGGAGCTTTCGCTTCTCATGAACGAGTTCCTCACGCCGCTCACCGAAGTGATCTATCGCCACCGCGGCACGATCGACAAGTACATCGGCGACTGCATCATGGCGTTCTGGGGCGCGCCGCTGCCCGATCCCGCGCACGCGCGCAACGGCATCATCGCGGCACTCGAAATGCAGCGCACGCTGAAAGACCTCCAGCCGCATTTCCAGGCGCGCAACTGGCCCGAGATCCACATCGGCGTGGGCCTCAACACGGGGCGCATGAGCGTCGGCAACATGGGCTCGCGCATCCGGCTCGCCTACACCGTCATGGGCGATTCGGTGAATCTTGCGTCGCGCCTCGAGAGCATCACAAAGGAATATGGGGCTGATATCATAGTCGGCGAAAACACGAGGGCGGCGGTGTCGGACATCGTGTTCCGGGAGCTGGACCGGGTACGCGTCAAGGGCAAGGACGTGGCGGTGACGATATTCGAGCCGGTGGGGTTGGACGGCGAAGTCGAGCCGGAAAGGCGCAAGATCATCGAGCGCTATCACGAGGCGCTCGGGCTCTACCGCGGACAGAATTGGGAGGGGGCCGAGCGGGCGTTCACCGTGCTCGCGGCGATTCCTTCCGAGAGCCGCCTGTGCCATACCTTCCTCCAGCGCATCGCCATCCTGCGCGCGCACCCGCCGGGAAGCGGGTGGGACGGGGCCTTCACCTTCGAGACCAAATAACATGCGACTGAAAGTGCTCGGATGCAGCGGAGGGATCGGGGGCAACCTGCGCACGACTTCGATGCTCATCGACCACGACATCCTGATCGATGCCGGCACGGGTGTGGGCGATCTCGCGATGTCCGAGCTGGCGCTCATCGACCAGGTGTTCGTCACGCATTCGCACATGGACCACGTCGCGGCGATTCCGCTTCTCGTCGATACCGTGGGCTGGATGCGCGACCGGCCGATCGCGGTGCGCGCCACCGAAGAGACGATCGACATCCTGAAGACGCATCTGTTCAACTGGAAACTGTGGCCGGACTTCACCCAGATTCCCGACGCCGCCCATCCCATGCTGTGCTACCAGCCGGTGCGGCTCGGCGAGACGGTGGACGCGGGCGGGCGCCGGATCACGCCGCTTCCCGCGAACCACGTCGTGCCGGCGGTGGGCTACAGGATCGACTCCGGGCGGGCGAGCCTCGTCTTCACCGGCGACACGACGACAAACGATGCCTTGTGGCACGAGGTGAACGCGATCGAGAACCTCCGGTATGTCCTGATCGAGACGGCGTTCTGCAACAAGGAACGGGATCTCGCGGTGGCTTCGAAACACCTCACCCCCAGCATGCTCGCGGATGAACTGGAGAAACTCCGGCGCCCGGCGGAGATCTACATCACCCACCTCAAGCCGGGGGAGGTCGAACTGACCATGCGCGAAATCGAGGCCTGTGCGGCAAAATGGCGGCCGCGGATGCTGCAGACCAGCCAGATTTTCGAGTTCTGACGGTTTTTGTTGCAGACTGGCGCTGACTGCGACACGTCATGCCGGGGAAAGCCGGCATCCGGTTTCGACACGTCATGCCGGCGAAAGCCGGCATCCAGTAAGGCATTGATCTGGTTGACGCCCGTTTTCTGGACACCGGCTTTTGCCGGTGTGACGAGCGATCGGGGCGCCGCATCGGCGGCGGAAGGGTTTATAGTGGCGGGTGAGCAGCCGAAGGAAGCGAGGGAGCAATGAGCAGCGTACTCCAGACCAAGCCGGTCGCGCAGGACAACCTGGCGGAAAAGCTCAATTTCCAGCAGAAGCTGCAGGCCGTCACCAACAAGATCCACGCCACCAAGTACATCGACGAGATCATCCTCGAGCTCTCGCAGGACTGGTGCAACCTCTTCAACGCCGACCGCCTCACGATCTACCAGGTGAACGAGGACAAGACCTCGATCATCTCCAAGGTCAAGACCGGCCTCAATTCGTTCAAGGACATCAAACTTCCGATCAGCGAGCAGTCGATCGCCGGCTTCGTCGCCGTCAACAAGCGCGTCATCAACATCCGCGACGTGTACGACGACGCGGAGCTGAAGTCCTACAGCCCGCATCTCAACTTCCTCAAGGCGGTGGATGCGAAGACCGGCTATCGGACGAAGCAGATGCTGGTCGCGCCCATCGTCGATCCCAAGACCCGGGACCTGATCGGCGTCGTCCAGATCATCAACTCGAAGAACGGCCAGCCCTTCCCGCCGATCATGGAAGAGGGTGTGGTACAGCTCTGCGAGACGCTCGCGATCGCGTTCCGCCAGCGCCAGGGTCCGATGGCGGTGCGCACCAAGTACGATGCGCTCGTCAGCAACGCGGTCATCTCCGCGGAAGAGCTCGAGCTCGCCCAGCGCTCGGCGCGCCGCAAGAACCTCGACATCGAAACCGTGCTGATGGACGAGTTCCAGGTGAAGACCCCCGCGCTGGGGGACGCGCTGTCCGCCTACTTCGGCGTGCCTTACGAGCCCGCCAAGCCCGACCGCATCCGCTCGCCGGACCTGCTGCGCAACATGAGCCGGGAGTTCTGCGAAACCAACATGTGGGTCCCGCTCGAGGACACCAAGGACGGCATCGTCGTGATGGCGCTCGACCCGGAGCGCACGCGCGCCTCCCGCGTCGTCAACAACGTCTATCCCAAGAGCAAGATCGTCTACAAGGTCACCACCCAGCGCGAGTTCGTCCAGACGCTCGACCAGCTCTTCGGCGGCGCCGGCATGCTGGACGATACCGGCGACATCGGCGATCTCCTCGGGAATCTGGACGAGGAAGCCGATTTCGAAGCGGCGGGGGACGACATCTCGTCGGCCGCGAACGACAACGAGCTGGTGAAGCTCGTCAACAAAGTCATCATCGACGCCTACCAGCAGGGCGCGTCCGACATCCACATCGAGCCCTATCCCGGCAAGGGGAAGACCGAGATCCGCTTCCGCAAGGACGGCGTGCTGACGCCCTACATCCAGGTGCCGGCGAGCTACCGGAATGCCCTCGCGGCGCGCCTCAAGATCATGTGCGACCTCGACATCTCCGAGCGCCGCAAGCCCCAGGACGGCAAGATCAAGTTCAAGAAGTTCGCCTCGCTCGACATCGAGCTGCGCGTCGCGACCATTCCATCCCAGGGCGGCGTCGAGGACATCGTGATGCGGATCCTCGCCGCCGGCGAGCCGATCCCGCTCGACAAGCTCGGCCTCTCGTCCAACAACCTCAAGAATCTGAAAGAGGCGATCGAGAAGCCCTACGGACTCATCTTCGTGTGCGGGCCGACCGGTTCGGGCAAGACGACGACGCTGCACTCGATTCTGGGCTACCTCAACAAGCCCGACACCAAGATCTGGACCGCGGAAGACCCGGTCGAGATCACGCAGAAGGGGCTCCGCCAGGTGCAGATGAATCCCAAGGCCGGGCTCACCTTCGCCGTCGCCATGCGCGCGTTTCTTCGCGCCGATCCCGACATCATCATGGTCGGCGAGATGCGCGACAAGGAAACGGTGTCGATCGGAATCGAGGCTTCGCTCACCGGCCACCTCGTGTTCGCGACCCTGCACACCAACAGCGCGCCGGAATCGATCGTGCGGCTGCTCGACATGGGCATGGACCCCTTCAACTTCGCCGATGCGCTGCTCGGGATCCTGGCCCAGCGGCTCGCCCGCCGGCTCTGCACCAAGTGCAAGGAAGCGCACGTCGCGACCGAGGAGGAGCTGAACCTCCTCCTGAACGAGTACGCGCTCGAGTTGCGAAACACCGGAATGTGGAAAGCGGATCCCCAGGCCCAGCGCGAGAAACTCTTCGAAGAGTGGAAGAGGACCTTCGGCAACGACAAGGGCGAGATCATCCTCTACAGCGCCAAGGGATGCGATACCTGCACCAACACCGGCTACAAGGGGCGCGTCGGGTTGCACGAGCTGCTGGTCGGCACCGACGACATCAAGAAGCTCATCCAGGAGCACGCGCGCGTCGCGGAGATTCTGGCGGTCGGGCTCGAGAACGGCATGCGGACCTTGAAACAGGACGGCATCGAAAAGGTTCTGCAGGGCATCACCGACATCCACGAGGTGCGTTCGGTCTGCATCAAGTAGCACGGGGTGCAGGGAGGGGTCATGAACGACATGCAGCGGCTGTCCGAAGCGGATCTCTTCAACCGCTTCGAGCAGCTGAACCAGATCGGCATCGCGCTCTCCCGCGAGCGCGACATCAACGCGCTGCTCGAGTCGATCCTCACCGCCGCGCAGAACATCACCAACGCCGATGGCGGCACGGTGTACCGCATGACGGAAGAGCAGACGCTGCGCTTCGAGATCATGCGCAACGACACGCTCGGCATCCGCATGGGCGGCACGAGCGGCGTCGAGATCCCGTTCTTCCCCATCAGGCTCTATGACGAGCGCGGCAAGCCCAATCACTCGATGATCGCGGCCTACGCCGTGCACCACGACCTCTCGGTCAACATCGCGGACGCCTACACCGAGGAAGGGTTCGACTTTTCCGGCACCAAGAACTTCGACAAGAAGACCGGCTACCGCTCGAAGTCGTTCCTCACCATCCCGATGAAGAACCACGAGGGCGAAATCATCGGCGTGCTGCAGCTCCTGAATGCCAAGGACCGCGTGACGGGCGAGGTGGTGCGCTTTTCCGAAATCGATCAGCGCATCGCCGAGTCGCTCGCCTCCCAGGCGGCGATCGCGCTCACCAACCGGCTCCTCATCAACCACCTCGAGACCCTGTTCGAGTCTTTGATCAACCTCATCAACGCCGCGATCGACGACAAATCGCCCTATACCGGCGGGCACTGCGAGCGGGTGCCGGTGCTGACCATGATGCTCGCGGAGGCGGCGGACCGTTACCAGCACGGGCCGCTGAAGGACTTCACGATGACCGACCGCGATCGCTACGAGTTGAAGATCGCGGGGCTCCTGCACGACTGCGGCAAGGTGACCACCCCGGTGCACGTCGTGGACAAGGCGACCAAGCTCGAGACGATCTGCGACCGGATACATCTCATCGATACGCGTTTCGAAGTGGTGAAGCGCGACGTCGAGATCGGGCTCCTGCAGTTCGGGCTGCGCGGCGAGGACCTGAAGCGCGAGATGGAGCAGCGGGTGAAGGAGATCGAGTCCGATCGCGAGTTTCTCCGCCATTGCAACGTCGGCGGCGAGTTCATGCGCGACGAAGACATCGAGCGCGTCAAGGCGATCGCGAAGAAATACCGCTGGCGCAATCCGGCGGGCGAGGAAAGCGACTTTCTCGACGCCGACGAGCTGGAAAATCTCACGATCCGCGCGGGCACGCTCACCGCCGCCGAGCGCAAGATCATCAACCACCACATCGAGGTGACGATCCAGATGCTGGAGGCGCTGCCGTGGCCCAAGCATCTCCGGAACGTGCCCGAGTACGCGGGCGGGCATCACGAGCGCATGGACGGCAAAGGCTACCCGCGCGGGCTTACGCGCGATCAGATGTCGATCCAGGCGCGCTGCATGGGCATCGCGGACATCTTCGAAGCGCTGACCGCGAAGGACCGGCCCTACAAGAAGAGCAAGACGCTCACCGAGTCGCTCACGATCCTCGGCAAGTTCAAGCTGAACGGTCACATCGACCCGGATCTCTTCGACATCTTCATGTGGGAGAGGGTGTACGAGAAGTATGCGAAGCAGTTTCTCGATCCCGAGCAGATCGACGAAGTCGATCTCTCGAAGATCCCCGGCTACGTCCCTCCTCCTACGGACGTCAACCTCGGTCGCTCAGAACACGCTTCCTCCGCGCAGGCTGCGTCCCTCGCGGGAGCGAGGGACGGCCAGCGAGGGGGCTGATCCTTTCCGCCCGTTCCTCAGCAGCGGGCAAAACCACCCCAACTCCCTACCGCGTTGACGATCATGTCGTCATTTGTCATGATATATGACGACTCACTCGACGATCGTCCATGACCGTTCCAGAGATCAGGCGCCTGGCCGATCTGAAAGGCTGGGTGACAGGCAAATCACATTTTCTCTTCGGACCGCGGCAGACCGGAAAGACCTTCCTTGTGCGCCAGACGCTGCCCGAAGTGCGCCGGTACGACCTGCTCGATAGTTCGGTTTACCTTGCGTTGAGCCAGCGACCGGGGCGCCTTGTCGAAGAACTGACGCCGCGGGACCGCGTCGTGGTGATCGACGAGGTACAGCGCCTGCCCATGCTGTTGAACGAGGTTCACCGCCTTATCGAGGAACGCGGTATCCGTTTCCTGCTGACCGGCTCCAGCGCGCGGAAGCTGCGCCAAGGCGGAGTAAACCTGCTCGGTGGGCGCGCGCGCACGCGCTACCTCCATCCGCTCACCTACCGCGAGCTCGGGCCGCACTTCGAACTCCGGCGTGCCGTCGAGCGCGGGGTGCTGCCCGCCATATATTTTTCCGATGACGCGAAGGCGGACCTGGACGCCTACACCGGCACATACCTGCAGCAGGAAATCGTTGCGGAAGGGGCCACTCGGAACATACCGGCGTTCAGCCGCTTTCTTCGGGTAGCGGCGCACTGCAATGCCACGCTCGTCAACTTCACCAACGTGGCGAATGATGCCCAGGTTCCGCGCACGACCGTCTACGAATACTTCGAGATCTTGCGTGACACGCTGATTCTGCACGAGGTCCCCGCCTGGCGGCTGTCCAGGAAGCGCAAGCCGCTTGCCTCATCGAAGTATTACTTTTTTGACGTAGGCGTTGCCTCGGCCTTGCAGGGGCGCCTGGTCAGCCCGGGCACACCGGATTTCGGCACCGCCTTCGAGACCTGGCTTGCTCACGAGCTTATCGCCTGGCGCGACTACGCGTCGGGTGAAACGATAATGCACTGGCGCTCGACCTCCGGTTTCGAGGTGGATTTCATCATCGGCGATCACACGGCGGTGGAAGTGAAGGCAAAGGAAAACGTATCGCCCCAGGATCTCAAATCACTGCGCGCCCTTGCGGAGGAAGAAAAGCTGAAGCGGTACCTGTGCGTGAGCCTCGAGCCTCGCAGGCGGAGTGTCGGGGGGATGAGCATCCTTCCTTACCAGGAATTCCTCGACGCTCTCTGGAGCGGCGAGTTCTCCTCATGAAGTCTCTGTCTACCCATCATCAACCACCACATCGAGGTGACGATCCAGATGCTGGAGGCGCTGCCGTGGCCCAAGCATCTCCGGAACGTGCCGGAATACGCCGGCGGGCATCACGAGCGCATGGACGGCAAAGGCTACCCGCGCGGGCTTACGCGCGATCAGATGTCGATCCAGGCGCGCTGCATGGGCATCGCGGACATCTTCGAAGCGCTGACCGCGAAGGACCGGCCCTACAAGAAGAGCAAGACGTTGACCGAGTCGCTCACGATCCTCGGCAAGTTCAAGCTGAACGGTCACATCGACCCGGATCTCTTCGACATCTTCATGTGGGAGAAGGTGTACGAGAAGTACGCCAAGCAGTTTCTCGATCCGGAGCAGATCGACGAGGTCAATCTCAGCAAGATCCCGGGTTATGTCCCCCCACCCACTGAATCTGACGCTGCCACTGCCTCCGGACAGACTCCCTCCCTCGCGACAGCGGGAGAGGGCCGGGGCGGGTGCCAGCCGTCATCCCGGTGAAAACCGGGATCCAGCCCGCAGGAGAATCTGTCTCCAAGGAACGACACATTGCGTCACATGGTGACGAAAATTGTCACCTCCAGCGGCGACTTTTCGGGTGGGATTTCGTGATGTATGTCCCACGGTTGAACCGCCCGGCCGATGTCGGCAGGTAGCCGCTCCAAGAAGTCATTGATGTATTGATGCTTTCTTAGAGCAACTTGGCATGTAGCTTTTGCAAGCCATTGAAAACATGAAGTAGTCTGATCTTGATGCTTATGTGGTACCGGAATTGCTTTACTGGGGCGGCGCAAACGGAAGTTTGTGTGCGTTTTCTTCTCAACAAGGGAGGTTCCATGAAACGACTGCAACAGGGCTTCACCCTGATCGAGCTGATGATCGTGGTGGCGATCATCGGCATTCTGGCGGCGGTCGCGCTGCCGGCGTATCAAGACTACACCATCAAGGCGCGGGTGTCCGAGGTGATCTTGGCGACGAGCCAGTGCCGTACCGCCATCGCTGAGATCTATCAGTCTGCTGCTGCGGGCACGACTATGACGGCGAACGCCTGGGGCTGCGAGGCCAATACCAGCGGTTCGGGTACCGCGCCCACGAAGTACGTCAAGTCGATTACCACCGATGCTAATGGAGCCGTCACCGTGACGACGCAGAATCTTGGCACGGGTATCGACGGTACGGTGACGTTGACGCCTATGAAATCGGACGGCACGACAGCCCTTACCACAGCAGACATACCGACCCAAGTGGGCAATTTCAAGTGCTCGGGCGGTACGATTCCGCAAAAATATCTCCCCGGCTCATGCAGGTAACACGCGGTTTCCGCCTGACGGCGATCTAGTTGGGCGGTTAGCGCAGGCATCAGAAGGGCAGGGCAACCTGCCCTTTTTTTTTCCGGAAGACACAAATGGAGCTTCTTCGTCCAGCGGCGCTGGCTGGCGCCGCCATAGCGGCGCTTGCGTGCGCTTTGTACGTGCCGTTTCTGGGAAACCCGATGGTCTTTGATGACCTCTCGTTTTTCAGCAGCCCCTACTTCGCACGTTACGCCACCACGCCGTTCGGACTCGAACTGCGATTGCTTCCCCACTTCACGCTTGCCCTGCCGCAGGTCCTTTGGGGCTACTTTCCTCCGTGGAACCACGCTCATATCCACCGCATGTTCAGCCTTGTCCTGCACATCAGTTGCGTGCTGGTGCTCTTCAGATTGCTTTGCGAGCTGCTGGCGGCGGTCAACAGGCCGGTAAACGGGAGACTGCCCCAAGGGAGTGCCGATCTCGTCCTGCCCGCATTCGTCGGTGCCGTGTTCTTCGCGATTCATCCGGTAGCGGTTTATGGCGTCGCTTACCTTGTGCAACGCACGATCATCGTCGCGACCCTGTTTGCCCTCTTGTCGCTATTTTTCTTCGTGCACGGCTTGGTGCAGCGGAAACACTCGTACATCATTCCTGCGATTGCGTTTTACACGTTATCGATATTCTCCAAGGAGCACAGCCTGCTCCTGCCTGTAGCGTCGGCATTGGCACTACTGCTCTTCAAATTTGATCGTCAATTTACACCACGCTATCTTGCCGCCTATCTGCTCGGCTGCCTTCCTGCCGCCGTGACCGTCGTGCTGCTCGCGCGATCGCTCATCGGCCGGGCCTACGAGCCCGGCATGGAACTCTTGCTCGCACAGATCGAGGGTATTCCGCAAATGAATATCGCGGGCGGGCCATGGCTCGTGAGCGCCATCACCCAGGCAGGACTGTTTTTCAAGTATCTCGTTGCATGGCTCGTACCTGATACGGGTACCATGGCGATCGACGTCCGTATCGACTTTGCCGGGACGTGGACGCCGGTCTGGATAGCGGTGAAGGTGCTGGGCTACGCGGCCTTCGGCGCACTGGGCTTTTTTCTGTTGAGCAAGGGGGGTACGGCGGCGCTGGCGGGATTCGGAATGCTCTTCTTCTGGGCGATGTTTGCGCTCGAATTTTCAGCGGTTCGATTCCAGGAACCATTTGTTCTCTACCGGAGCTATTTGTGGGCGCCCGGAATCATCGTGGCCGTAGTGGCAGTCCTCGGCTCGTTGTCGAGGCGCGCCGTGCTGTTCCTATTTTTAGCTGCTACGCCCATTCTGGTGTATCAGGCGCATGACCGCCTCAATACCTTCTCCAGTGCGCTTGCCTTGTGGGAGGATGCGGCGTCGAAGCTGCCGCCCAAACCGGTGCCATGGGGCTCACGGACATTGTTCGGCCTGGCGGGAGAGCAGGTGTTTGCCGGGCAGTGGGACGAGGCAATGCAGACGGCGGACCGCTGCATCGCGCAATATCCGCGCACGTCCTACTGCTATTTTTCGCGCGGGGCGGTGCACCTGTATCGGGAGGAGTATGACGAGGCGCTCGCCTATCTTGATCGTTCGCTTGCGCTATACGCCAAGTCGGGCGTGGCGCATCACCATCGCGGCTTCGCCATGGAGAAACTGGGACGCGTTGACGAGGCCAAGTCCGCATACCGGCGTGCGTACGAGCTCGGATTCATGGGCGGGCTCTACCGGCTGAACATGCTGGAGGAGCCGGGCACCGGCCCTCGGACAATTTACGATATACATCGCCCGGAGCTCGACCGGCGATGACTGACACGGCGGCGTCAATGATCCGCATATGACGATCGGGGAGACACGAGTGGAAGAATCCGTAACGAGGCGAGTCCCGGCAGCCTTTCATGTGCTGGTCGGCATTTTCGTCGTGTCCGGCTTTGCCGGACTCGTCTACGAGTCGGTCTGGGCGCAGTATCTGAAGCTGTTCCTCGGGCATGCCGCATACGGCCAGACTATGGTTCTGTGCATTTTCATGGGCGGCCTCGCGCTCGGTGCCTGGCTTGCTGCTCGCTATTCTCACCGGATTACGCAGCCGTTGCTCGCTTATGCCGCGATTGAAGCGGCAGTGGGCCTGTTCGGGCTCGCTTTTCATGGCTTGTTCACGCGCGCCATGGATCTGCACTACGAGCACATCCTGCCGATCACGAGCGATCCGATCCTGGTGGCCGCCACGAAAGGTTTGTTCGGTATCTTGCTCATCGGCCCGCAGACCGTGCTGCTGGGAGCCACCTTTCCGCTCATGACCGCCGGAATCCTTCGGCTGCTTCCCGATGGGCCCGGGCGCAAGATTTCCCTGCTCTATTTTTCCAACAGCATCGGTGCGGCGGCAGGCGTGCTGGCGAGCGTGTTCCTGTTCATACCCTGGGCGGGATTGCCGGGGGCCATACTGAGCGCTGCCATTCTGAATATCGTGGTGGCGCTGGGTGCCTGGCTGGTGGTGCGAAGCGGTGCACTGCGGCCCGCAGATACGCCGGCATCCGTGGAAGTAACGCGCCCTCCTCAGGTGCACGCGAGCGGGACGCAGCTTGCCGCATGGATCGTGCTCGCGGCGGCCGCTTTTACCGGCATGGCCTCGTTCATCTATGAGGTGGTGTGGATCCGCATGCTGACGCTGGTGCTGGGCGCTTCCACGCACTCCTTCGAGCTGATGTTGAGTGCATTCATTACGGGGCTTGCTTTGGGCAGCCTTGCGATCCGGCGGCGCATCGACGGCATCGCGCAGCCGTATCGAGTCCTCGGTTATATCCAGATCGTAATGGGTCTCTTTGCGCTTGCTTCGCTGTGGGTGTACAGCGAGTCCTTTCACTGGATGGCGGCGCTCATGACGGCCATCGCACGGACTGAACAGGGATACACGCTGTTCCTCCTTGCGAGTCACGCTATTTGTTTCGCGATCATGCTTCCGGCAACGTTCACCGCCGGCATGACGCTGCCGCTCATAACTCATGCGCTGCTGCGCCAGGGCTACGGTGAGCGCGCGGTAGGCGCGGTCTATTCGATCAACACGCTCGGCAGCATCGCGGGCGTGCTCTTCGCGCTGCACGTGGCGATCCCGTTAACCGGTCTCAAGGCAACTCTCGTCATCGGCGGCGGCCTGGACATGCTCGTGGGCATCGCCCTGCTGCTCGTTACGGCAGTCCGTGTTGCCGCGTGGCGCCCGGCGCTGGCGGCGACGGTCTCCGGGATCGGGCTCGCCGGCGCAGCCTGGGGTGTCACGTTGGATCCCTACAAGCTCAATTCCGCTGTCTACCGCTACGATCGCGCGGCACTGGACACGAGCCACCAGTTTCTCTATTCGGGCGACGGCAGGACGGCGAGCATTGCGCTGTATCGCACATCGGATGGCGGGCGAATTCTGGCGACCAACGGCAAGCCCGACGGGCGCATCGATCCCTCCACCAAACCGCCGTCGAGCGACGATGTCACGACGACGCTGCTGGCGGCGCTGGGCATGGCCTATCACCCCGAAGCGCGCAGCGCAGCCAATATCGGGCTGGGCACAGGCGTGACGACGCGGACATTGCTGCGGAGTCCTCGTCTGCAGCGGGTCGATACGCTCGAAATCGAGCCCAAGGTGGTCGAGGCGGTTCAATTGTTGAGAGACGAGGTCGAAACAGTATTCACCGACCCCCGCGGCCGCATCATCGTGGATGACGCAAAGAGCTATTTCTCCACGCACCGCGCCAAATACGATCTCATCGTGGCGGAGCCCTCCAATCCCTGGGTGAGCGGAGTCGCTTCCCTGTTTACCGCCGAGTTTTACCGCCGCATGACCGATCACCTTTCGGATCGTGGCGTGCTCGTGCAGTGGTTGCAGGCCTACGAAATCGACCTCGAATGCATCGCGTCCGTGATGCTGGCGCTTGGACAGGCATTCGCCAACTACACTTTGTATACCACCAATGGCAACGATATTCTCGTAGTGGCATGGAAGGGGACGGAGGCGCGCGAGCCCGATTCACGGGTGCTGGACTGGCCGGAGTTGCGCGCCGACTGGCGGAGAACGGGCGTGGAGAGCATTGCCGATCTCGAGGCGCGGAGGATCGGAGGCAGAGCGGTCATGCATCCTTTTTTCCGCTCCTACACCGTTCCGGTGAATTCGGACTACTTTCCCTACCTGGACACTCGCGCCGCGCGCACGCGTTTCCTGCGGCGCAACGCGGACGCCCTCATGACTCTCCGGACCACGGCGCTGCCTCTGACGGAAATGCTCGAAAGTCGGGAGAGTCCGTATGAGCAAACGCGCATCGCCGAACGCACCTTCGTTCACCGCTCGGTGGCGGTACGCGACGCCTTGGCCGCCTACCGCTTCCTGAATGGAGACGGAAAGCTGGATGGTCTCTTGCCCGGGACGCGCCAGGAGCTGGCTACTTTCGCGACCTTCTGCGGTGGAAGCCCCCTGTTCGGTCCGGGCGAGGGACTCTCTGCGCTCATCGGCATTTCCATCTCCGTCGCACCCTACCTGACGCAGAATGAGTCCCGAAAAGCGCTGTCCTCCCTGTTGAAGGGAAACTGCATGGCGCGTCTGGGACAGGACGCACCGGTCGTCAGGGAACTGATCGAGCGAATCGTGGAGCGAGACGGTGCGGGGATGCATTCGACGGGCCGACAACTCCTGGCGCAATTGTCGAATAGCGCCGACCGCCGGCTCCTAGGGCTGGCTCTGGATTCAGCGATGTTGGGAGCGATTGTAAATGGCCAACCCGGAGAGGCGCACAAGTTGTGGGCGCAATATGGCAAGCAGCTGCGCGGCAGCGGACCGATACCCGTGGAGAACAGGCTTCTGCTTTCAGTGGCGGAAGTACGGATGGCGCGGCGCTGATGCCCTACCAGAGGGTCCACGTGTCCCCAAGGCGGGGCTGAGAAAAATCTCGTCTGATCCTGGCTTATGTACGTGCTCGTAACAGGAGGAGCCGAATACATCGGTTCGCACATGGTGAAGATACTGGCCGAGCATGGTCAATCGTCACCGTGATCGACAACAACGTCTCGACAGGCTATGGGGAGTGAGTGGATACCGAGTTCATAGAAGCAGATGTGGGTGACACGGCTTCGCTGGATCGGATGTTCTCCGCTCGCCACTTTGACGCCGTGATCCGAAAGACCCCATCAATCCGTACGGGATGTGAAAGCTGATGACGGAGAGGTTGCTGGAGGATATCGATCTAGCGCACGGGATAGGCTCGCCCGATGCCTGGATTGTCCTTGATATCGATCAGCTGCGGCCGGTTGACCTGCGGCGCGCGGATTACTTTCCGGTCACGCAGATACTTCGCCACCACGTCCCACACCGGCTCGCCCGAGGCCCCCTCCGCCACCGGCGCCCAGCTCGCCACCTTGTAGGTCTTCTTCGCCTCGATCGGCTTGCCCTTGAGCGTCATGTTGCCGATGCGGCTCCCGATCTTCTGCGCGGGCTCGCACGAGAACTGCATGCCGCCCA
>Ga0209172_10003142_pt1 | contig 26306 bp, 11 predicted proteins | sample LarsenN4metaG_FD_184113 | JGI IMG/M metagenome (GOLD analysis project Ga0209172, IMG submission 184113) | Hot spring sediment bacterial and archeal communities from British Columbia, Canada, to study Microbial Dark Matter (Phase II) - Larsen... ... | reverse complement strand
CGACCATCACGATGGACGGCGACAAAACCGTCACCGCCACTTTTGCGGTCTTGCAGCAATATACGCTGGCGATCAACCTGCTCGGCGGCGGAACGGTGGCGGCAAATCCCAGCGACAGCCTTCTTCATTATGAAGGCACGGCGGTAACGTTAACCGCCACACCGGCAACAGGATTTCAGTTCATTGGCTGGAGCGGTGATTTGAGCGGTTCGGACAATCCCGCGATCATCACGCTGGACACCAGCAAAACCGTGATGGCGACTTTTACTCCCATCAGCAGTTCGAGCGGCCAGATTGTGCATGAAGAAACCCAGGCCGGCGGTTCGGCGAACGCCACCAGCGTGACGACAGCGGCGAGCCTGACCGGCGTGAGCGGCCACCTTTATTTGGCGGCGGTTTCCACCCGGCCGAATCTGCCCGTGACCAGCGTATCCGGCCTTGACTTGACCTGGACTTTGGTGAAAACCCAGTGTTCCGTCCGCAACAATACCCTCATCGAAGTGTGGATGGCCCAGGGCGAGCCGACCATCAACAGCCCGGTGACGGCCTCCTTCGCTAGTCCCCCGCTCAACGCCGCGATTGCAGTGTCGAGATACTCCGGCATGGATAATACCAATCCCATTGGCAATGTGATTTCCGGCAACACGGTCGGGCTGGATGGGCTTTGCGATCTCGGGCCTGATACCAGTCTCTATTCATTTGATTTGACGACGACGCGAGACGGCGCTGTGGTTTATGGTGCGATTGCCGTGCGATCCCGAACTAATACTCCGGGTGCTGGCTACACCGAACGGGCTGAAATCATTCAAGGCCTTACTGGCACTGCGGCGGGTGTTGCCGTGCAGGACAGAAGCATCGCTGCAGCGTCGACGGTCGCTTTCAACGGCAAGTTGAGCGGCAAAACCAGTTGGGCCGTCGTGGCCATAGAAATCAGGCCGCCGGCGAGATTGGTGGTGAACACCGTTGGTTTGGGCAGTGTGGCGGTCGATCCTCCCGGCGGTTCTTATCCCACCGGCACGGTGGTCACGCTGACGGCAACCCCGGCCGCGGGTTTTGAATTTAGCGGCTGGAGCGGCGATTTGAGCGGCTCAACTAATCCCACGACCATCACGATGGATGGCCAGAAAAATGTGACCGCGAGCTTTACGCCGATCAGCTCCGGCAGCCAGATTACATACGAAGAAACCCAAACCGGCGGCTCGGTGAGTTCACTCACGGTGGCGACTTCGTCCAACCTCACCGCTGTGAGCGGCCATCTCTATCTGGCAGCGATTTCAACCAAGACGAAAGTGCAAGTGACAGGAGTCACCGGACTTGGTCTGACGTGGACGTTGGTCAAATCACAATGCGCTGCCGGCAGCACCACCGGCCTTGATTTGTGGATGGCCCAAGGCGCGCCAACCAACAACAGCCCGGTGACGGCGACCTTCGGCAGCAAACCGAGCAACGCCGTCATCGCCGTCTCACGCTACTCCGGCGTGAATGCTTCGGATGCTCTCGGCAATATTGTTTCAGGCAATACCGCAGGTGAGGATGGTTCATGCAGCCTCGGCGTCGAGAATAACGCCTATTCTTTCAATTTGACGACAACGGTGAATGACGCGGTGGTGTACGGGGCTGTAGCCATGCGGGCAAAAACGCACACACCGGGATCGGGTTACACCGAGCGCGCTGAAATCATGCAAGGCACGGGCGGCGCGGCGGCTTCGGTTGCGGTGCAAGAACAGGCCGTTGATTCGGCGGCAACTGTTATCGTCGATGGCTCTTTGAGCGGCAGTACCAACTGGGCGATGATCGCCGTCGAAATCAAGCCGCAGTCAAGCTCCAGCGCGGCCAAACGCGCAAGCAACACGGCTTCGGCCATTCCCGCGGCGTTTCAGCTTGAGCAGAATTATCCGAACCCGTTCAATCCCAGCACCATGATCAGCTTTGCGCTGCCCAACGCCGGCCAGGTGACGGTGAATGTTTATAACCAGGCCGGCCAGCTCGTTCGCACGCTGGTCGATCACGAGATGGCGGCCGGGCGGCATCACGTTCGTTGGAATGGCCGTAATCAGTCCGGCAAAACCGTGGCGGCCGGCGTTTACTTGTATCAGATCGTCGTGCGCGACAACGACGGCCGCGCCGTGTTTACCCAAACGCGGCGGATGCTGATCGTGAAGTGATACTGGATGCTCGTACTCACTCATGCTCATGCTCATACTCATACTCATACTCATACTCATACTCATACTCATACTTGCTCGCCTTCGAGAGAAATTTTAAAAAACGAGTAAGAGTATGAGTATGAGCAAGAGTAAAAGTAAAAGAAGTGACTGGTTAGTGTCCTGATTAAAACAACCTCAAAAGAGTTTATGACGCTGTGGGCAACGGGGAGTTTTCTCGTTTGACTGCCAGAGGACGGCGGTTCGTTTGGTATGCGCTCGTTCATCTCATCATCGAGCTGAACGATTCATCTGGTTGATTAAAAAAACGAGCACATAGTATGACGACTCACCATTCTTCGAGCATCAAGAGCATGGGCGTTTTCATGCTCTGCAGCGGAGAGAATTCACGTCATCTCACCTGCAAGACGATTGCACGAAAATCCCGCCGACGAATAACGCTCCTGTGCGCGGCGATTGCGGCTGTGATTCTTTGGACTATCTTTCCTGGCCGGTTGGCATGGGCGCAGGACCAGCCGATTATTTTTTCGGTCATGGGAGATCAACCTTATGGGCTGAGTGAAGTTCCCATTGTGCAGCAGTTTATGGCGGACCACAATCGTTACAGCCCCTCGGAATTTCTCGTTCATCTGGGAGACATAAAAGGCCAAGGCGAGCCTTGCACGAGCGAGAGATTTGCGATAACGGCAGATCTTCTCAAGCAGTTGGCCGTTCCGGTTTTCGTCTTGCCGGGCGACAATGAATGGACCGATTGCGAGAATCCCGACGCGGCCTGGGGCATTTGGTCGGCGCTGTTCTTCGATTTTGAAAAGAATTTTTGCGGTCCGCCGGCGGTCGAGCGGCAGAGCGGGCGACCCGAAAACTTTGCGTTTGTGTCGAAGGGCGTGCTGTTCATCGGCATCAATCTGGTCGGCGGTCCCGGCCATCCGGATGAGAACGTGCAGGACCAAACCTTGCTTGATGACGCCGCCTGGGTGAGCCAGCAATTGCAGGAGAAGTTCTTGCACGTGCGCGCGGCGGTTATTTTAGCCCAAGCCAGTCCTGATCGCGCCCCGTTTTTTGAGCCGTGCAAAACGGCGGTGGCGGCTTTTGGCAAGCCCGTGCTCTACCTCAATGGCGACACGCATAGTTGGAAACAGGATAATCCCTTCGCGCTGCCGAATACGATGCGCGTGGTCGTCCAAAACGGCTCGGAGCAGCCTCTTCAGGTCACTGTGACGATGGACGCACAGAATCCGTTTCAGCTCAAGCGAAATCCCTGGTCCAACAATCCGCAGCCTTTCAACATGCCGCCCTGTGTCGTCGCCGGTCCCGATCAGACGATCCGGCAAGATGAGACCCTTTCATTAAACGGACAGGCGAGCGACAATGGTATTCCTGAGAATCCGGGAACCATCACAGTCACGTGGAGCGTGGCAAGCGGGCCGGGTACGGCAAATTTTGCCAATCCGAACGCGCTCGCGACGACGGCCACTTTCAGCACGGGCGGAACTTATGTTTTGCGCCTGACCGCCGATGATGGTGAGCTGCAGACGAGTGACGAAGTAACGGTCGAGGTGCAACAAGTTTCGCCAAACATTGCCTCATTCACACCGACCTTGGGCCAGTCAGGCACGGTGGTGACGATTTTTGGAAACAACTTTTCCGGTGCCACAAGTGTGGCATTCAACGGCACGCCGGCAGCCAGCTTTACCGTGGATTCAAATACGCAGCTTCGCGCCACCGTGCCGGCCGGCGTGACGACCGGCAAGATCAGCATCACCAATTTTGCCGGCACCTCCTCGAGCACGAATGATTTCGTTGTGCCGAATGTGCCAACCATCACTTCGTTCACGCCGAACAGCGGCCCGCCAGGCACCGAAGTCACGATTGCCGGAAAGAATTTCACGACGACGACGATTGTCTCCTTCAATGGACCGGCTTCTCCGAACTTCGCGATAGATTCCGACACAAAACTGCGCGCGATTGTTCCTGCCAATGCCACGACGGGCCGGATTATTATCACCAATTCCGCCGGCACCGCCCTCAGCGCCACCAACTTTACCGTCATCAAGTCGCCGGTGATCACGACCTTCACGCCCAATCGCGGCGTGGTTGGCGCTGAAATCACCATTACCGGCAAAAACTTCATTGGCATCACGAGCATAAGTTTTAACGGTGGCCTGACCAGCAGCTTCACGATCGATTCGGATACGCAGGTTCGCGTGGCTGTGCCAGCCGGCGCCAAAACCGGCAAGATTGGCGTCACGAATGCCTCCGGCACGGGTTTGAGCGCGAATGATTTTCTCGTGCTTGGTCAGCCGACAATCCTCACGTTTCTTCCTGTTAACGGTCCTGTCGGCACCGAGATCACGATCACTGGCCAATATTTCACGACCGCCACTGGCGTCACGTTTGGCAACGTGACGGCCGCAAGCCTGAGAATTATTTCGGATACTCAGCTTCGCGCCACGGTGCCTGCCGGCGCCACCACCGGCAAGATCAGTGTGGTCAATTCGGTTGGTACCGGGGTGAGCGCCAATGATTTTATGGTGATTTTCGTTCCACAGATTGCTTCGATTTCGCCTGGCCATAGCCCGGCCGGAGCGGAAGTGACAATCACCGGCAGTAATTTCGCGGCGATTAGCAGTGTGAGCTTCAACAATTTAATCGCCAACAGCTTTACCGTGATTTCTCCGACACAGATTAACGCCATCGTGCCTGATGGCGCCTCGACCGGAAAAATTACGGTGACCAATTCCGCCGGCACCGGCGTTAGCGCCACGGATTTCATTGTCATCACGACTCCGGAAATCGTTTCTTTCACGCCGAGTGACGGTCCGATTAGCACGGAAATCACTATTGTGGGGAATCATTTCCTTATCGCGACCAGCGTGACTTTTAACGGCGTCATGGCAACGAGCTTTACGATTGATTCCAATACGCAGTTGCGAGCTACCGCGCCGCCCAATGCTTCCACCGGCAAGATAGCTGTAACCAGCGCTCTCGGCACCGGGTTGAGCGCGAATGATTTTATTGTGACGGCCGTGCCGGTGATCACCTCGTTCTCTCCGGCCAACGGTCCGGTGGGGACCGAGGTGACGATAACCGGCAATAATTTCATGGGCAACATGACGGTGACTTTTAACGGAAATGTGGCCACGATCTTGGCGGTGGATTCAAACAATCAGATTCAAGCGATTGTTCCGCCGGGCACCGCCACCGGCAAGATCAAAGTAACTAATTCTGCGGGCACGGGCACGAGCGCCAATAATTTTATCGTAACGAACTCGCCGTCAATTACTTCTTTCACGCCTACCGCTGGCCGGGCGGGAACGGAGGTAATCATCACCGGCCAAAATTTCATTGGCGCCACCATGGTGGCATTTAATGAAACCGCAACGCCGACCTTCATGATTAACTCCAATACCCAAATTCGTGCCATTGTGCCGGAGGGCGCGACCACCGGCACAATTGGCGTCACCAATTCTGCGGGTACCGGCTTTAGCGGCGCCGTCTTTACGATCATCCCTCCGCCAAGCATTTCGTCTTTCACGCCCGGCGACGGGCCTGAAGGCACGGAGGTGACGATAACCGGTTCGAGTTTCACCGATCTCACTGCGGTGGCTTTTAATGAAACACCATCCGGCAGCTTTGCTTTGGATTCGGATAATCAGATTCGGGCTATTGTTCCGGCAAGCGCCCCGCCAGGCGGGGGCAAAATTCGCGTCACGACGACGAATGGAACTCATTTGAGCGCGGCTGATTTCATTGTGACGCGCGTGCCGGTGATCACGGCCTTCGCGCCGAGCGCCGGCCCGGTTGGCACCAGCGTCACCATCACGGGAAACCATTTTGACGCGATCAAAAATGTGGCTTTCAACGGCGTCACGGCGACCAGCTTTACCGTTCTCTCCAAAACACAGCTTCGCGCTATTGTGCCTGTTGGCGCCGGGGTCGGTAAAATCAGTGTCACCAATTCCGCTGGAACCGGCCAGAGCGCCAGCGATTATATCGTCACGCTTGTTCCGTCCCTCACCTCGTTTACACCTGACAATGGTGTGATTGGCACGTTCGTGACCATTACCGGAACCAATTTCATCAATATCACGCGGGTTTCCTTTAATGATGCGCCTTCCGAGAATTTCACGGTTGATTCGGAAACCCAACTGCGCGCGGCTGTGCCAGCAGGCGCCACGACGGGCAAAATTGTGGTGACCAGCTCCGTCGGAGCCGACACCAGCGCCAATGATTTCATTGTCGCGAAAATCCCGCAGATCATTTCTGTTATGCCCAACAGTGGCCCGGTGGGAGCCGAGGTCACCATCACTGGAATGCAGCTTTTAGGTGTTAATCGTGTGACTTTTAAAGGAAAACCGGCGACAAATTTCGTGGTGGATTCCGACACGCAGATTCGGGCCATTGTGCCGGTTGATGCGATCACCGGCAGAATTGTCGTGCGAAATTTGGCCGGAACAGGCACAAGCCCCGATAATTTCGTCGTGACCGCCGCGCCGACAATCACGGGATTTGCTCCGAGTGATGGTCCGGTCGGCACTGAGATTACGATTACGGGGACGAACTTCACAGCAATTGAGCGAGTGACCTTTAATGACGTCTATACCGTCAACTTTGCAATAGATTCGGAAAATTTACTGCGCGTCGTTTTGCCCAATCTTGCCACTACCGGTAAGATCGCAGTGACCAATTCCGCCGGTACCGCTTTGAGCACGAATGACTTCATTGTCACTAAAACGCCGGTGATTGCTTCATTTACACCTCTCAATGGCCCGGTTGGCACGAACGTCACCCTCAGCGGAATCAATTTAACGGGTACGTCAAAGGTGACATTTAATGGCATACCGGCCGTTGATTTTACAGTTAATTCGGATACGCAGCTTGACATTACCGTTCCAGTGGGCGCGATCTCGGGCAAGATTGTCGTGAGCAATTCTGCCGGAAGCGATACGAGCGGGAGGGGATATCTTGTCACCTTGATTCCGACGATCACGTCGTTTGTGCCCAACTTTGGCGCGGCCGGCACCGAAGTGACCATTAACGGATCCAACATTGCCGCAATCTCCAGCCTAACCTTCAACAATATCCCGGTTACCAACTTTACAATTGACTCAAAGAGCCGGCTGCGAACCCGCGTGCCAACCGGCGCCAGCACGGGCAAAATTGCAATTAGTAATTCTGCCGGCTCAAGCCTGAGCGCGGATGATTTCAATGTCGTGACGATCTCGGCATTTTCGCCTGGTGATGGCCCGACTGGCACGGTGGTCACCCTCAGCGGAACTTATTTGAATCAAGCCACCGGCGTGAGCTTCAATGGCGTTTCAGCAGCCGATTTTACGATCGATTCGGATTCACAGATTCACGCCACCGTCCCTCCAGGAGCCCCGTCAGGCGGGGGCAAAATTGCCGTGACTTTTTCCTCCGGCGTTGCCGCCAGCTTGAATGATTTTATTGTCACCCTCGCACCGAAGATCACCGCTTTCTCCCCAAGTGATGGACCGGTTGGCGCCGTTGTGACGATCACGGGAAATCATTTTATGGCCGCGAGTGAGGTAACCTTTAATGGGACGGCAGCCTCGAATTTTGTTGTTGATTCAGACGCTTCGATTCGCGCCACAGTGCCGGTTGGAGCCACCAGCGGGAAAATCACCGTCACCAATTCTGCGGGCAGCGGCGAGAGCACAAATGATTTCGTTGTGACCGAGGTGCCGGTCGTGGCTTCGTTTACGCCGGTTAATGGCCCGGTTGGGACGCAGGTCACGATTTCAGGCAACAGCTTTTTCGCTGTCAGCGCCGTGTCTTTCAATGGCACGCCGGCAACAACCTTTCGCGTAAATTCGGAAAATCAAATTCAAGCCACTGTTCCTTCTACTGCCATTACCGGCAAGATCGGTGTGGCCAACTCGGCCGGAACCGGCTTGAGCAATGGAAATTTTTTGGTCACAAAATCCCCGGCGATTTTTCTGATCAATCCCAAGACCGGGCCCGAAGACACCGAAGTGACGATTACCGGCACCAACTTTGACGGCGTCACGCTGGTGAAATTCAATGGGACGCCAGCTACAAACTTTGCCATCGATTCGAATACGCAGATTCGGGCCAGGGTGCCTTTAGGCGCGACGACAGGGAAGGTCAGTGTCACCAATTCTGCCGGTATCGCCCTCAGCGGCGGTATTTTTACGGTGAAACCACCGCCAACGATTGCGTCTTTCACACCAACCGAAGGTCAAGTAGGAACCGAGGTCACGATTGCCGGCCTTTATTTCACCGGCTTGACCGATGTGAAGTTTGGCGAGATCTCAGCCGGCTTTACGCTGGTTTCGGACACGCAAATTCGCGCCTTCATTCCTGCCGGCGCAAAAACCGGCACGATTCGCATCACGACGACCAATGGTTCCCGTCAAAGCAATAATCATTTCACGGTCATTTATATTCCGGAAATCACTTCAGTGACACCAGCGGATGGTCCGGTCGGCACGGCCGTGATCATCTCCGGATTCAAATTCACCGCCACCACGCGAGTGACGTTCAACGACACGCCGGCGCCCGGTTTTATTCTCAAGTCCGACTCGCTTATTCACGCCACCGTGCCGGCTGGCGCCACCACGGGCAAGATCGGTTTGACCAATTCTGCCGGCACCGGTTTCAGCAGCAGCGACTTTATTGTAACCCTCCCGCCGGTGATTACCTCATTCAGCGTGGGCGATGCTCCCGTTGGCGCGGAAGTGACGATCATTGGCAATAATCTCGCTGGCGCCTCAAAAGTGACTTTTAACGGCGTTGAAGCTTCCCAATTTACCGTAGAGTCCAACACGCAGCTTCGTGTGACTGTGCCCGCCGGCGTTCCGCCAGGGCGGAACAAAATCACCGTCACCAATTCGGCGGGATCGCACACAAGCGAGGCCATCTTTGTGGTGACCAGCCTGCCGCAGATAGCTTCGGTTATGCCAGGCGATGGCCCGGTGGGGACTCTGGTGACCATCACCGGAAGCGATTTCATTCGCGTCACCAGTGTTATGTTCAACCCTACGGGCGTAGCCGGCGCGCCTGATCCGAACTTTACATTGGTATCGGACTCGGAAATTCACGCCACGGTACCGGCCGGCGCCACGACAGGAAATATTGGTGTCATCAATTCCGCCGGCACGGGCTTGAGTCCGGCCAATTTTATCGTTACCGTCAAGCCGTCGATCACTTCGTTCTCTCCGGTCGAAGGTTTTGCGGGAACCGAGGTGCGTATTATGGGGAAAAATTTCGCCGGTGCTTCCAGCGTGACTTTTAATGATATCCCGTCCGCCGATTTTACGGTTGATTCAAATACGCAAATTCGCGCCAAAGTTCCTGTCGGCGCCACGGCTGGCAAGATCAAAATCATCAATTCCGCCGGTACAGACACGAGTCTGGATGATTTCACCGTCTTTTTCACGCCGGTCATTGCCTCGTTTACGCCCGGCGATGGCTCCAAGGGAACCGAGGTAACCCTCATTGGCTCTCATTTCGACGCTATCTCAAGCGTGGCTTTCAACGGCACAGCGGCTAATGGGTTCACCGTTGTTTCGGATTCCATTCTTCGTGCGATCGTTCCTGATCGCGCCTCCACGGGCAAGATTGGTGTGATCAATCAGATGGGAGGCGCAGGTTTCAGCGCCAATGATTTCGTTGTTATAAACCCTCGCACCTTCTCCTTTACTCCCACGCAAGATGCTACTGTGAAGTCTCTAAATCCGACGAACAACTATGGCGACAGAACGACGCTGCAAATTCGTACGAGACCCGGTGAGATCGAGAGAGCATATTTGAAGTTTGAAGTGACAGGGCTCACCACCCGAGTCGTGAGCGCCAAGCTTCGTCTTTATGTGACAGATGAAAGTACCGATGGCGGCACGGTCTATCGGGTCGGGAATAACTATAAAGCCTCCGCCACGCCATGGACCGAGCTTGGCTTGAGGTGGGAGAATGCGCCGGATCTTGGCAGCGCAGCGTTGAGCACAGTCGGCTTGGCTAAACTTAATTCTACAATCGAGTTCGACGTATCCCCGCTTGGCGGGGTTACCGGCAACGGCACTTACAGCTTTGGGCTTACGAACAATAATACCAATCGCGTCAGTTACAGTCCCAAAGAGGGAAATCGTTCGCCGAAGTTGGTGATCGAAACGCTGGCAGGCTCAGCGACCGCGCCGATGATTACGGCTTTTGCACCGGCTGATGGCCCAGCGAACACCGAGGTCACGATTTCGGGCAACAATTTTACGGCGATTACGAATGTGCAGTTCAACGGCACGCGTGCCGCCAGCTTTATCGTAGATTCGCCAACACAGATTCGCGCGCGTGTTCCGGCTGGCTCAACCAAGGGCAAGATCAGTGTCACCAACGCCAACGGCACGGGCATGAGCGCGGTTGATTTCATTACGACCTACACTCCCGTGATCGCAGCGTTCACCCCTCATGACGGTCCGGAGGGCATCACGGTCACGATTAGTGGGAAGAATTTAAACGGGACCAAGCGCGTGACCTTCGACGAGGTCGCGGCCGTGAGCTTTACAGTTGTTTCGGACACCGAGCTTCGTGTCGCTGTGCCAGCGCGGGCTACGACCGGCCTGATCGAGGTCAGCAATTCCGCGGGTACAGCCTTGAGTGAGGATGAATTTTTCGTGACGGTGCCGCCGGTTATTACGTCCATCACACCGAGCCATGGTTCGGTGGGTAGTGAAGTGATCATCAAAGGGCGACACTTCTTCTTCATTACGAGCGTGACTTTCGATGGTATCGCGGCAGCCAGCTTTACGGTCGAATCGGACACTCTGATTCGCGCTACGGTGCCAACCGGCGCAAGCACCGGCAAGATTGGCGTCAACAGCTCAGCCGGGACTGTCGAAAGCGCCGGAAGTTTTATCGTGATTCAGCCTCCGGTGATTACTGCCTTTACACCGACAAGTGGTCCGGTGAACACGGAAGTGAAGATCTTCGGCAGCAACTTTACCGGTATAACTGGCGTGGCTTTCAACGGCGTGGCAGCGACAGGCTTCAACGTCGATTCGGACACACAAATTCGCGCCAAGGTGCCGACCGGTGCCCCGCAAGGCGGGGGCAAGATTCGCGTCAACAGTGCTGCCGGATCAGTCGAAAGCGCGGATTATTTTTCGGTGACACTGCCTTCCATTGTTCTCGAGGAGTCTCAAACGGGCGGCGCATCTGGTTCCACGAGTGTGACGACGTCGGCCGGTCTTATCGGAGCTAATGACCATCTTTATCTCGCCGCGATTTCACCTCGGCCGAAAGTGAGCGTGTTATCCGTATCCGGCCTTGACTTGACCTGGACGTTGGTCAAATCGAAATGCGCCGGACGCAACACCACCAGTATTGAAGTCTGGATGGCCCAGGGCACACCGTCGGGCAACGGCGTGGTAACCGCAATGTTAGCCAGTGCGCCGAAAACTGCCGTCATTGCCGTGTCGCGTTATTCCGGGGTAACGAGCTCGAGTCCGATCGGCAACGTGATTGCGGGCAACACCAATGGCTTGAATGCAAACGGCGCTTGCTCGGGCGGCGTGGATGGCAGTTCGTACTCGTTCAATCTGACCACGACGTTGAATCATGCCGTTGTTTATGCGGCTGTCGCCATCAAAGACCAGACCCACACACCAGGCGCAGGATATACCGAGCGGGCTGAAATTCAGCAACCAAACGACGCGACCACCAGCGGCGTTGCGACGGAAGACAAGAGAGTCGCTTCTGTTTCAACGGTAGCCGTCACAGGCTCTTTGGGCGGTGGTGTTGATTGGGCGTTGGTCGCCTTGGAAATTAAACCGCAAAATCCCGGACCGGTGCAATATACTCTGACGGCAAATACGATTGGTTCCGGTGCTGTCACGCTGAATCCGGCTGGCGGCGTTTATAACTCGGACGCAGTGGTGACATTGACACCAATACCGGCCGCCGGATTTCAGTTCAGCGGCTGGAGCGGCGATTTGACCGGATCGACCAATCCGGCAAAGATCAAGATGGATGCCAACAAAAACGTCACCGCCACTTTTACCGCGCTGCCGCCACAATTCACGTTGACGGTTAACACAGTCGGTTCGGGCAGCGTGACGCTGAACCCGCCGGGTGGGATTTATAATCCGGGTGCCGTCGTGACGTTGACCCCGCAAAGCGGGGCCGGCTTTCAATTCAGCGGCTGGAGCGGTGGTTTGAGCGGTTCGGCCAATCCGGCAAACATCACGATAGATGCCAATAAAAACGTCACTGCCACTTTTACGGCGATTCCCTCGAGCAACCAGATTGTCCACGAGGAAACTCAGACGGGCGTTTCTACTGGCTTGACGACTGTAACGACTTCGGCGACTCTCACCGGGGGCAGCGGCCATCTCTACTTGGCCGCAATTTCAACCCGGCCCAAAATGCAAGCGAGCTCGGTGTCTGGTCTGAGGTTGACCTGGACTTTGGTCAAATCACAATGTTCCGGACGCGGCAATACCTCTATAGAAGTATGGATGGCGCAAGGCGCGCCGGACGGCAATAGCGTCGTGACGGCAACATTTGCGAGTACGGCAACCAGCGCCGCGATCGCCGTATCGCGCTACTCCGGTGTAAATGCGTTGAATCCGATTGGCAATATGACTTCCGGCAACACAGCCGGTGTGGATGGAGGTTGTACAGTAGGCCTCGATGCGAGTGTCTATTCGTTTAATCTGACCCTGCAAAGCGGGGCGAAAGGCACGTTGGTGTATGGGGCTATAGCCATGCGGAGCAAGTTGCATACCCCGGGAAGCGGCTACACGGAACGCGCTGAAATCATGGCGGGAAGCGCCGGTACCGCTGCCTCGGTTGCCGTGGAAGATAAGATCGTTGCCTCGGCCTCAACCGTGACGGTTGACGGCTCATTTAACGGCACCGTCGATTGGGCGGTGGTGGCGTTAGAGATCAAGCCTCAAAACTTGTCTTCAATTTCAAAGCCCGTGAACTTTGATTCAGTTGACGGGCAGGAGCATGAGGAGATCACAACCTCGTTTCCTGAGCGCTTGACGCTCCACCCCGCTTATCCGAATCCGTTCAATGCGCAAACAAGCATTGAATATACCTTGCCATTAACCTCATCGGTGCAATTGATCATCTACAACGTCTCCGGTCAGGTTGTGCGCCGGCTCGTCCAGGGCAAGCAAACGCCAGGACATTATCGGGTCGTATGGGATGGCAAGGACACGCAAGGCAAAACGGCTCCTTCAGGCATTTACTACTGTCATCTGAAGGCAGGCAGAATGATCTTGGTGAGGCCTATGACTGTTACCAAATAGCATCAAATGCCGGTTAAACCCGTAGATCGCTCTCACGCGGAGGTTACGTTTTTCAGCAAAGGTTCTTATTTGCTGGTAAGCTTTGATCAAGTCAATGCTTTACTCTTGCCAGGGATGGCCGCCGGGTGGCATAACGTGCGTTAGAACGGCCGCAATCAGTCCGGCAAAACCGTGGCGGCCGGCGTTTACTTGTATCAGATCGTCGTGCGCGACAACGACAGCCGCGCCGTGTTTACCCAAACGCGGCGGATGCTGATCGTGAAGTGATACTGGATGCTGGAGGCTCGTCCTCGTACTCTTACTCATACTCATACTCGTACTCGTCTGGAGCGATTTTAAAAAGCGCGTAAGAGTATGAGTACGAGTAAGAATAATAAAATTATGAGAAGTCAAAAATTCTGATGCGAATTCTTTATCTGACACCTTCCTTTCAACATCCGGCCCAGCGCGGCCCGACGCGGTGCTATCATTTTATCAAGGAGATGTCACAACGTCACCGCATCACGCTGCTGGCGCTGACCAAAAGTGAAGTTGCCGAAGCGCCGCTGCGGGAAATGGCCGCGTATACCGAGCGCGTCGAGCTTTTTAGCTCGAACGGCGCTTCCAATTCACTGGCCGCAGCCGTTGCCGGCCGGTTGCCGGTAATCGGCAAGCGCCTCAAACGCATGTTGCAGCATCGCGAAGGCGTCTCGCAAATGAAAAAAGCCTTTACCGGCCTGGCTGGAAAAGGCGCTTACGACGTGGTGTTGTTTCACGGCAAAAGCATTTTTCCGGTGATTGCCGATTGGAACGACAGCCCGCTGGTGGTGGATTTCTGCGACGCCACCTCGATGCGCTATCAGAGCAAAATGAATTACGCCGGCCCGGCCAAACGCCTGTTGTATGCGCTGCGTTATTGGCAAATCAAACAGATCGAACAAAAAATGATCGCCAAAACGCCGCAAGTCGCCTTTGTGTCCTGGCGTGACCGCGAAGCCGTTCTCGGCGCCTCAACTCGCGGCCGCGTCGTGCCGATTGGCGTCGATCATCAATTTTGGCGGCGGCGCAGCCCCGCGAACGAATCGCGTCCCGATTGCCTGGTGTTTACCGGCGTGATGAATTATGCGCCGAACGAAGACGCCGCGCTCTATCTGCTCGACAAAATTTTACCGATCGTCCGGCGGTCGCTTCCCAATGTGGAAGCGCTCATCGTCGGCCGCGATCCGACTCCGGCCCTGAAAGCGCTCGCCAAGCAATTTGCCGGCGTCACCGTCACCGGCTTCGTCGACGACGTGCGAACCTATCTCGAACGCGCCGCCGTGTTTGTCGCGCCGCTGCGCTACGGCTCCGGCATCCAGAATAAAGTGCTCGAAGCCATGGCGATGGAAGTGCCGGTCATCACCACCTCGCTGGCCGCCGCCGGCTTGCGCGTCGATGGCGCCGGCGAGCCGCCGGTCATCGTCGCCGACGGCGAAGAGAAGTTCGCGGCCTCCATCGTCACCCTGCTCGGGCAAAAAGAAGAGCGCGCCCGTCTTGCCGCCGAAGGCCGGCGCTTTGTCGAAAGCCACTTCGTCTGGCCGCGCAGCGCCGCCAAATTGGAAGAAATGTGTGTCGCGGCCGCCAAAATGAATGAACACTCGCGGCACTAACAAAATTACACTTTACGCATTTACGCATTACGTATTAGCCTATGATTTCCGTTGCGCTGATCGGGCCGGATGGCGCGGGCAAAACCACGCTGGCGCGCATGATCGAAAAATCGTTCCCGGTGCCGGTCAAATACCTCTACATGGGAGTCAGCGTCGATTCGAGCAACATGGCGCTGCCGACCACGCGCGTGGTGGAATATTTCAAACGGCGGCGCCGGCAAAAGCAGGGCGTGACGCTCTCAAAAAATATTCCGCCGAATCGCCGCAATGGCAGGCACAAAAAATCGAAATGGCGCGCGCTGCTGCGGCTGGCCAATCGCCTCGCCGAAGAATGGTATCGCCAATTTCTTTCCTGGAAATTCCGCCGCCAAGGCCACGTCGTCATTTACGACCGGCATTATAAATTTGATTTTGAGCTGGACAAAGTCCCGCGCGAGGACGAAGTTTCTGCGCGGGAAAAGCGGCGCTTCACCGACTGGCTGCACCGCTGGTTCCTCGCCAAAATCTATCCGGCGCCGGACGTCGTCATCTATCTCGACGCGCCGGCGGAAGTGCTCTTTGCCCGCAAAGGCGAATTTACACTGGAATGGCTCGAATCGCGCCGCCAAGCCTTTATCACCCAGGGCAAAAAAACGCCGAATTTTTTTCGAATCGATGCGACGCAGCCGTTGGAAACCGTTCATGCCAACGTCGCCGAGCGGATCATGCAATTTTACCAAAAGCGCCGCTCGCCGCGTCAGGCGATGAGTCCATCAAATCAGGCAAATTAGTTTTCTTTAATCAAAGCGCCTAAAGGCACTACTACGAAAATTTTTTTAAATTAACCAATCGAGGTCAAAGTTATGAAGCAGGCATCCATTTCTGCGGCTGTCCCCAGACCAGCAGCCGGCCCTGAATTTTCCGGCTGGTCAGTAAAAAGCATTTTAGCCGCCGGCGCGCGCGCGTGGAATTTTTCACTGCGCCAGACGATGTTTATCAGTTTGATCGTTCCGGCCTTGGTGATGCTTGCCGGCGCCGCAACGGCCTTGATGGGCAAGGAGGTTTACAAATGGTTTACCGGTGAAGACGGCGCGGCGGAAAATTTGCAAGTGCTCTTTTTTGCCCTGGCCTGGATTTTATGTTTCCCGGTCATCGCCCGCCTCTGGAAAGCCGGCGCCCAGGCCGGGCAGGCCAAGCTCTTTGCCGTGATGTATCTGGTGTTGAGTCTCGGCCTCGGTTTTATCATCGGCGAAGAGCTGAGCTGGGGACAACGCATTTTCGGCTGGGAAACCTCCAAAGAGATGAAAGCCATCAACAAGCAGGAAGAGACCAACCTTCATAACATCGAAGGCGTGGGTGATAAAATCAAATGGATTCATGTGTTGATGGGCGCCTACGGAACCATTCTGCCGCTGATTTTTCTGCGCGCCCAAATCAGCGCCCGGCCTCTCGACGCCGTCTCCCTGCTCGTGCCGCATTTTACGCTGCTGCCGTATTTCTTTTCAACTTTGGTCTGGAGACTTCAGGCCAATTTATGGAAACCACCCAAAAGTCTCTATTTTGTGATCACCGAATACTCGGAAGTCATGGAGCTGGTTTTAGCCGTCGCTTTTTTTGTGTTTTTGCTCTTTCAATTCAGAAGCCTCAAGAGCCTGGAAAAACCGGCCATTGTGGAAGACCCGGTGCTCAACAGCACGCAAAGGGTGAACCTCGCCGGGAATCATCGGGCTCGTTAAATTAAAGTTTTTTGAGGCAAACTAACTTTAGCGCCGTGCGGTGAAGTGGTGACGACGAATAACAACAGGACCCTGCAAATCGTTTTGGCCCTTGAAGAAAGCATCGAGGCCAAGAGACGCGTCATTGAGACCAGCGTGCCGATTTTGGAAAACATCGCCGAGGCGCTGGTCAAGGCGCTGCGGGAGGGAAACAAAATTCTTTTGTTCGGCAACGGCGGCAGCGCCGCCGATTCCCAGCATATTGCCGCCGAGCTGGTGGGCCGGTTTCAACGCGAGCGCAAAGCCTTGCCGGCCATCGCCTTGACGACCGACTCCTCGATTCTGACTTCGATTGGCAACGATTATAGTTTTGAAAAAGTCTTTTCCCGCCAGCTTGAAGCGCTGGGACAGCCCGGCGACGTGGCCATCGGCATCAGCACCAGCGGCAACTCGCCCAATGTGATCCAGGCCGTTAAAACCGCTCAAAAAATGGGCATGATCACCATCGGTTTTACCGGCGAAAGCGGAGGCGAGCTGAAGAACTGCGTCGATTTTTGTTTTCACGCGCCAACCCAGCACACGCCGCATATTCAGGAAGTTCACATCACGGTGGCGCACGCCATTTGTGATATCGTCGAGCACGAATTCAGCACGAACGCAACGTAAGGCAAGGTTATGTGAAATTGTTTTGAGTGTGTAGCAAATTGTAGGAAAAGCACACTCGGAGTGCGAAGCTTCAGCTTCGCAATGCTAAAGCATTAAACTCCGACCTGTGAAATGCTACACACTGAATTGTTTTCACACCAAATTACATGAGGCCGTACGATGGATTACACTTCGATCTCGTCGCCTCGGTTGAAAGAAGAAACGACATCGGCATCAACCGCTGGCTTGTTACAGCAGCTTCTCGCTGAAAGCACTCACGAGTGGAAACTTTCGCCGCGCCTGGTGAGCTTGATCGCGCTGGCGCCGATTTTTATCGCGCTGGCCGGCGTCGTCACCGCACTCATCGGAGGAAAAGTTTATCGCGCCTTCACCGGAGAAGATCGCTTTGCCGAGAATTTGCAAGTCTTCTTATGGCTCTTGGCGTTTGGGCTGGGCTTTCTGGTGATCAAACGTCATTGGCTGGCCGGGCGTTTTGTCATGGCGCTTTTGTATCTTTGCCTCAATGCCGGTATTTTCGTTATCATCGGCGAAGAGGTGAGTTGGGGACAAAGAATTTTGGGCTTGGAAACGCCGGAAACTTTGAAAACCGTCAACCGGCAGCGCGAGATCAATATCCACAGCCTCGAAGGCATGATTGACACGTTCCGCTCGTTTTATCTCATCATCGGCGCGTATGGAACGATTCTGCCGCTGCTCTTCATGCGGCCGCAAAACTCTACAGGCGGAGCCTTCGCGCGGCGCCGGGCAGTCATCTCCATGCTGGTGCCGCATTACACGCTGGCGCTCTATTTTCTGGCGACGCTGGTTTGGAGAATTTACCTCGGTTTCTGGCGGCTGCCGGATAAATATTATTTCGTCATGACAAAATACTCGGAAGTGATCGAATTGATTCTGGCGATGGGATTTTTTCTGTTCATGAGTTTTCAGTTGAGGAAAATCAGCGAAGATGGATAGTTTTTTGCGCCGGATTTTTGCGGCGCTGGATCAGGCAGCGATTACCTATTCTTTGTTGCGGGGCTTTGAGGAGCTGGAGAGGCCCGCGGAACGCAGTGAAGTTGATCTGCTGGTATCCCCCGAACATCTGCCGTTGCTCGCCAAGACTTTAGCCGAGAAAGGCTTTGTCGCGCTTCCCGCCTGGGGACACGCTCCGCATTATTTTTTTGTGGCGTATGATCCCGCCGGCGGCGTCTGGCTCAAATTTGACGTGGTCGCCGACTTGCGCTATGGCAAACCGTTCCGGACGCTGCGCCTCGATCTCGCCGAAACTTGTTTGCGCCGCCGCCAGCGCCGCGAATTTGCCTGGGTGCTGTCGCCGGCCGACGAATTTTTCACGCTCTTTTTGCATTGCCTGCTCGACAAAGGCAATTTTCGCGAGGCGCGCCGCGAACGGCTGATTGAATTGCGCCGGCAGATCTCCAGCGATGAAGCCCTGGCGAAAAAAGTGGCTGAATATCTCGCGCGTTATCTGGCGCCGGCCATCACCTGGGACATGCTCACGCAAGCGATGGCTGCAGAAGATTGGCCGGCCCTCTTGAAACGCCGTCGCGCTGTGGCACGCCGGCTCTTTTGGCGGAATCCGATGATGAGCGCCTGGCGGCTGGTTGCGACGATCGCGCTGCGCCGCATGCGCCCGCTGCTTTTCGCGCTGCGGCAGCGCGGATTTTCCGTGGCCCTGCTCGCCCCGGATGGCGCCGGCAAATCGACCCTCGCCAAAGAATTGACGCGCGATACCTATCTGCGCGCCCGGTTGATTTACATGGGAACGAATATCGACGCCAGCACCGTCGGCCTGCCGACCACCCGCTGGCTGCATGAGCAACTGAAAGCGCGGCGCAACGGCGGTCGTACGACCGGCGCCGCAAAAAAAACAAGTCCGCCGTGGATCATTCTCAAAGGATTCGCTTTTGCCAACCGCCTCGTCGAACAATGGTATCGCGCTGGCGTCGCGATTGGCCATCTGCTGGCTGGCCGCCTGGTGGTGTTTGACCGCTACATCTACGATTCGTGGTTGAACAAGCCGCCGGCAACCGCTTGGAAACGCCTGCGCCGGAAATTATTCGAATCGATTTGCCCGAGGCCCGATCTGGTGATTTTGCTCGACGCGCCCGGCCAGATGCTTTTCGAGCGCAAGCGCGAGCATACGCCGGAATGGCTGGAAAAGCAGCGGCGCGCCTACCTCGCGCTGCAAGACCACGTCCCGCAAATGCGGATTGTCAATGCCACCCAGCAAGCCGATGCCGTCAAGCGCGAAGTCACGGCCATGATTTGGCGCCAACGTGGTTTGCGAGTGAGTAAGATGTAGTTTCATTATAAGGAAAAATAAATTTGGAACCCGTCGTTCAAGAAGCTCCAAAGCAAAGGCGCAAAGGCAAACCCGACGCTACGCGCAAGCAAATCCGCGGCTCCAGCTTGCTGCTCGCCGGCAAGCTGCTCTCGGTCGGGATTAATTTCGGCTCGCAGATTTTGATCGTTCGTTATCTGCCCGTCGCCGATTACGGCGCGTGGGCCTATGCCTTGTCGGTCGTGGCCTTTTGCCAAAACTTTGCCGTGCTCGGCCTCGACCGCGCCATCACCCGTTTCGTGCCGATCTACCACGAACGGGAAGACTACAACAAACTTTTCGGCACGCTGATCTTGGTCTTCGGCGCGATTCTGCTGGTGAGCGCCGCCATCATCGCCGCTTTCCACGCCGCTCCCGAACAGCTTGCGCGCCTGATTAAAGACAACCAGCAGCCTCTCGATCTGCTGCTCATTATGATCTTCCTCGTGCCGGTCGAAGCGTTTGACAATTTGCTCACCGGCTTGTTTGCCAGCTTCACCAACCCGCGCGCCATTTTTTTTCGCAAGCATTTGCTCGGCCCGCTGCTCAAGCTCGGCGTGGTTTTGCTGCTGTTGCTGCTGCAAAGCAATGTCATTTTTCTCGCCGCCGGCTACTTGACGGCTTATGTCATTTGCGTGCTCATCTACATCGCGCTGCTCATTCGCTTGTTGCGCCAACAAGGTCTTTTTCAACAATTTAAAATTGGCGCCGTTGATATTCCGGCGAAGGAGATTTTCGCCTTCACCATTCCGCTGCTGTCCTCGGATCTGGTGACGATTTTGACCCATGCCGCCGACACGCTGCTCCTGGGTTATTTTCACAACGCCAGCGAAGTGGCGCGCTACACCGTGATTTTGCCCGCCGCCCATTTCAACAAATTGGTCATGACGAGCTTTGCGCTGCTTTATACGCCGCTCGCCGCCAGGCTTTTTGCCAAAAATGATTTTCAAGCAATCAATGACCTGTATTGGCGAACCGCGGTCTGGCTCGGCATTTTGACTTTTCCGATCTTTGCCCTGACGTTTTCCATGGCCAAACCCTTGACGCTTTTTCTTTATGGCGCGCGCTACGAAGACTCCTGGGTCTTTTTGCAGCTCATTTCGTTCGGCTATTATTTCAGCGCCGCGCTCGGCTTCAACGGCTTGACGCTCAAAGTTTTGGGCAAATTGCGCTACATCGTCACCATCAACATCCTCGCCGTCATCGTCAATGTCGGCGTAAATCTGCTGCTTATTCCCAAATACGGCGCGCTCGGCGCGGCCATCGGCACCGCCGGCACCATGGTCGTGCACAATATTTTCAAACAGCTTGGCTTGCGCTTGGCCTCGGGCATCAGCATTTTTGACCGGCAATATTTGCCATTCTATCTGATCATCGCCGGCAGTGCCGCGGCGTTGTTCCTCATCACGCTCGTCTTCGCCGAGAACATTTACGTCGCCCTCCCGCTCGTGGCGTTCGCGTCGGTGTTTGTCATTCGCATGGGCAAAGACAAGCTTAAAGTCGAAGAAACGTTTCCCGAGCTTTTGAAGCTGCCGTTCATGAAAAAGCTTTTGACGTGAGGCTGCTTAAGAAAACGTAAAGAGTAAAACGTAAGTGACTCATTACGTTTTACGAATTACGTTTTATGAGTTATGTTTTACGCGTTACGACACACACGATGTTAGAAACCACACTCTCGACCAACTTCGTCCCCGGCACGAACCTCACCGGCGGTTTGGCCCGGGCTGCGTGGCGCTTTTTGCTGCCGAATCTCGCGCTTGACAAAATTGTTTGTCTCGGTGTTCCGCCGCCGGCGACGTTGCAGGTTCTCTCAACGATGGCCCAGGAAACCCTGGTGATTTCAACCGACGCCCGGCAGTTGGAGGCCGCGCAGCGCGAGATCGAGCAGCGGGCGATCGGCGGCGCGCGGATGTTGCCGGTCAAAGATTGGGGCCAATTGCCGCTGGCCGATCAAAGCGCCGGATTGGTTTTCCTCACCGGCAAAAACGAATTGGCGAAACGCCTGCGCGACGGCGCGCTGGCGCGAGAGCTGAACCGCTTGCTCGACCACGACGGCGTCATCTACTTCGAAGTCAAAACGTTTTCCGAGCGCTCCGCCGGCCGCCAAATGATCAAACGGCTGGTCGATTTGGGCTTCACGAAATCGAGTGAGTTGTGGATGACGCCCTTCAGCGGCGAGATGCGCACCGCGTTTCCGCTCGACGATGATCGCATGTCCAAATATCTCTTCACCAACGTCTTGTACGGCCAGTCCGTTAAAAAGCGCGCCATCAGCCGCACCGGCTTGCTGCTCAGCCAAACCGGCTTGCTGCGTTACATCGTTTCGCGCTGGGCGGTTTTGATGAAGCGAGCGTCAACCCATGCCGCGCCGCAAGCCCCGCCGCAATACATACTGGCGTTGGCGAAAAAATCCGGCGTGGATTTGTCCGGCATGCGCTGCGGCCTGTCGGCGCGAGGCAGGTTCAACGCCAACAAAAATATTTTTTATCTCTTTGATCCCGCACCGCATGGCGCGGCGCCTGCGACAAAGCGGGAAAAAGCCAAAGCCGTCGTCAAAATGACGCGCGCCCCGGAATTTAATCGCCGCCTCGAAAATGAATATCGCGTCCTCGCCGCGCTTCAGGAAAAAGCCTTTGTCGACCGCGACACGTTTCCGCAGCCGTTATTTTTCGGTTATCATGCCGATTTGGCGATGCTCGGCCAAATGGCCGTACACGGCGAGCCGTTTCGCCGCCGCACGCAAGCCACCGCCAATTGTCCCGTCGCGCTTGACGCGATCAACTGGATCGTGCAGCTCGGCATCGCCTCAGCAAACCCTGCCCCGCAAAGCGGGGCCTGTGAAGTCGAAGCCGCGCTGATGAAATTGTTCCGGCGCTTTACGAAAATTTATCCGCTGGCAAAATTCGAAACGGATTTTCTTGCCGAACAAATTGCCGCCATCGGCCGCATTGAAAAAAAGTTTCCACTGGTGTTTCAGCACGGCGATCCCGGCACCTGGAACATGCTGGTTTCGCCGGAAAATCGCGTCATCGTCATCGACTGGGAAGCCGGCGAGCCCCGGGGCTTGCCGCTGTGGGATTTGTTTTATTTCATGCGAACCTACGGCAGTTGGATGTCGCGCGTCCAGGGCAGCAAAGACCCGCTGAAAAATTTTGCGCAAAACTTCCTGACGCCGTCGGCGCTGCACGAGCTGCTGTCGGCAACGCTCAAACGGTACTGCGCCGGCGCCGGGCTGGAGGCCGAAGCGATAGCGCCGCTGTTTTATACCTGCTGGATGCATCGCGCCCTCAAAGAAGCCACCCGTTTGCAAACAGAAGCCTTGGCGGGCGGCACGTATTTCAATCTGCTCCGGCTTTGCATCGAGCAAAGAAATTCCGCCGCGCTCGCGTCGCTCTTTTCTCTGAACAAGAACGATCACTTCGAGAATAAAAGCTCGGCCGGAACGCACAGAGAAAAAGAAAGCGCCATGCTGTGAGGATCTTTTTATTTACAGTTATCTTTTTGAACTATTAACGGAAAAGCTTTTTCGTTGCAGTTCTCTTTTCGTTGCGAAATTTAAGTCGCATCATATTTCAACAATTTATTTCTCACTTAACTTCTTATGTTGCACGTTTTATGTTTGAAGAATAGACGACAGCCCGGCTTGATCATTTTAAGCGCAATCATCGCTGCGGCAGCCTCCTGCCCGGCCCAAATCGGCATTTGGACTTCGGCCGCCGAGCTTGCCAAAATTCCCATGTCCGGGCCGGCTTGGGAGGCGGTTTTGCTTGGCGCCAGCCAGAATTGCTCGAATCCGGATGTCGCCAATCAGGACGATGATACAAACGTGTACGTCCTCGCCGCGGCGATTGTTTACGCGCGAACCGACGATGAGCGCTACAAAAACAAAGTGGTCGCCGCCTGCGACAAATTAGTTGCCAAGGGAAATCCGGGCGGCTTGACCCTGGCCTGGGGCCGTGAAACCGGCGCTTACGCGATGGCGGCGGATTTGGTCGGTTACCGCACGCCGGCGTTTGAAACCTGGCTGCGAAATATGGCCGAGGTTTATAAAGACGAAGAAAAGCGAACCTTGATCAAAACGTTTAAAACCCGCGCCAACAACTGGGGATCGCATGCCTTCGGCTCGCTCTGCGCGATTTATCGTTACCTCGGCGATAAAACGGCCCTCGCCGCGATTCGTGATTATTGGATCAAAGGCGTGACCGGGCCGAATCCAGGATTCAAATTCGGCAAGGATTTGTCGTGGCACGTGAATGAAGATGATTTGCGGTTGTTCAATCCCAAAGGCGCGACGAAAAAAGGCGCGAACATCGACGGCGTCATTCCGGACGACATGCGCCGCGGCGGCTCTTTCCAAACGCCCCCCGGCTACACCAACTATGCCTGGGGTTTCATGCAGGGCCAAATCATGGCAGCGCGAATTCTCGAGCGCGCCGGTCTGCCGATCTGGGCCGCCGGCGACAGCGCGCTTTATCGCGCCGCCTGGTGTTTGCAGATTCGCTTTGAAAAGCAATACGGCAATTGGGCCGCCCGCGGCGACGACGAATGGATGATGCCGTTTTTGGATAAGGCGTATGGCACGAAATGGTCCGGGCAGCAAAAAAACTTGTGGAAACACGGCAAAAATGCCGGCTGGGGGTACGTTACTTTAAGCAAATAAAGTTTTAAGAAATTGAAAATTTAAAATTGTAAATTTTCAATGATATGATTTAATTGCGGATTTCCGCGCCAAAATGAAAACTCTTGCAAGTCACTCGTCCGTTGCCGCCCACAATGATCGCGGCAAAAAACTTCTCGTGTTCGCCGCCATGGTCGCCCTCGTTGGCGCCGTGGGTTATTTTATTTCCAATAACCAGGCCCTCGTGCTGCTCGGCGGCGTCTTCGCGTTGCTCGCGGGGCAATTTCTCTTCAAGCGGCCGGAGTTCGCGACGCTGTTTTTTTCTTTTATTTTGTACGCCAACCTGGCGGTGATCGCCGTGCAATTTCATGGCATGCCGCAAATCGCCGCCGTCGGCGTTTCCCTGCTGCTCACGCTGCCTCTGGCCAATTATCTGTTTCGGCGTCACGAGAAGTTGATTTTTGATTTCGGGTTCGTGTTGATCCTGATTTATTTCGCGGCGCTGATCGCCTCGTCTGTGCTGGCGCGCGATATGACGATCGCGTTAACCGAAATCGGCAACTTTTTCACCGAAGGCTTGCTGCTTTATTTCCTGCTGATCAACGTCATCCGCGAGCTGAAGACGCTGAAGCGCGTTATTTGGACGCTGCTTCTCGTCGGCAGCATGTTGGGCGGCATCTCGCTGTTTCAGGAAGCGACAAAAACCTACGATAATTCGTATGGCGGCCTGGCGCAAAAAAATGATGAGCTCGACATGGATCAAGTCGATTTCACGACTTACGGCGGCTCGCGCCGCGCCGGCGGGCCGTTGGGCAAAGAGAATCGTTACGCCCAGATCATGGTCGTCATTTTTCCGCTGGCGCTGGGCATGGCTTATATCGAGCCGGCCCGGAAAATGAAATTTCTGGCTTTGGCGGCGGCCAGCCTCATTTTGGGCGGCATCGTGCTCACGTTTTCGCGCGGGGCCTTCGTGACGCTCGGGGGAATGCTGCTCATCACCGTTTTGCTGCGCTACATCCGGCCAGCTCAGGCGCTCGGCGGCCTGGCGTTGTTGGTCGCAATTATTTTGGTGGCGCTGCCGGAATATGTCGAGCGCGTCAGCTCGGTTGCGAATCTCTCCCGGCTGGCGACGCAGCAAGGCGAAGCGCGTGAAGTCGACGGCTCCCTGCGCGGCCGTTTCGCCGAGAACCTCGCCGCCATCCGGGTTTTTTTGGAGTATCCGATTTTTGGCGTCGGCCCCGGACATTATGCCAAATTTTATTCGGCGAAATACGGCAACGAAGTCGGAACCAAGCGTCTCATCAGCAATCGCCGCGCCCACAGTCTTTATCTCGAATTGGCCGCTGATACCGGCTTGGTGGGTTTGGGGACTTTCATGACGGTTGCTATCGCCGTCTCGCTTCGATTGTGGCAGGCGCGCCGGCGGTTGAGCCAAAATCGGCCTGATCTCGCGCATTTGGCCACCGCGCTTTTGCTTGGCATATTCTGTTATTTCGGCACCGCAACATTTTTGCATTTGTCCTATCAGCGCTATTACTGGTTCTTGATAGCCCTCGCCTGCTCGGCGCTTTTAATCTTTGAAAAAGAGACGGCAAAAGGCCCGGCGGCAGAAAATCGCGTGACCGAAAAAACTTTGATTCCGGTTCGCGACGATGGCTTGGCGCGAGCGATGACGGCATCGTTGTGAATCAGCCGTCCGCATAAATAGCCGGTTGCCTTTAATTTGTATAAAATAAAAATTTGATATGATCGGAGATGATTGCTGCATGAGCAAAGAGATTTGGTGCACGCTCGGTCCATCTTCACTTAATGACCGCGTGATCGGCCGGCTGGAGGAATTGGGCGTCAGTTTGTTCCGCTTGAATTTGTCGCACACCAAGCTGGAAAAAGTGGCAGAGATCGTGGAATTCATTCAAACCCGCAC
>Ga0209172_10003141_pt1 | contig 26315 bp, 23 predicted proteins | sample LarsenN4metaG_FD_184113 | JGI IMG/M metagenome (GOLD analysis project Ga0209172, IMG submission 184113) | Hot spring sediment bacterial and archeal communities from British Columbia, Canada, to study Microbial Dark Matter (Phase II) - Larsen... ... | reverse complement strand
AGAAAACAGAGCAAACAGAGAAAGCAATGATTGAGAAATTCTCTTTAGCTTTTTAATCTCTGTTTACTCTGTTTTCTCCGTGTTAAAAAATCTTTGCTTTTTTTGCACACATTTTACTTGTTAGAGACTAAATATTCCACAGCGTAAACCCCGCGAACAACGTCAAAATCATCGCGCTCCCATAACAAAGCACTGCGACCAGCTCATTCAAATGCTTGAGCTGCAAGCCGTCGTAGAGGGTGTAGCGGAAACGATGCGCCCAATGGAAAAGCGAAAGGGAAATGAGCGCGAAGAGGAAAAGACGAGTCAAGGGATGCTTAACCAATGCCAACAACGCTTCGTCGCGAGGCGCCTCGACCCACCCTAAAGGGATGGCCAGGCCATTCAGAAAAAGAAGAACCGGAATGAAGAGCGCGGAAATGGCGCCGCCTGCGCCAAACAGCCCCCACCAAAAAGGTTTCATGGATTTTTTCATGACTATTCCTGTGGTATCTTTTTATTATATGTATGGGTTGATCATTTAGTGCGTTACACGTTTAACGTGAAACGTGTAACGTGCTAATCCACCAAAATTATCCACGCCAGCGCCGCAGAAAAAATAACCCAGGCCACGTAATTTGACGCTGCGATCACCGCATCCGGAATGCGCTTTTTCCCTATCCGAACGACCAAAGCCCGCGGCGATAGATTGAACCAGGTAACACTGTGTAAAATCGCAAACAAAAAGGCAATGGCGTGCAAAACAATAGCGCCTGGTGTTTTGAGCCAGGCTAAAAAATTGGCGTAAGCCTCCGACCCCTGTGTCAAGGCGCGAATTTGAAACAGCAAAACCAGCGCGTACAGCGCCACCGCTACGCTGGTCAATTCTCTCAGAATAAATTTCATGTGCACCCACTTATGCACCCACCAAAAAATCGGCATGCGAACACGATGCCACCTGGGGTGATGTTTGGTGTAATGCGGGTTTTGAGTCATCATGATTTTTGCTCCAGGTTTGATAGCAGAGGGCATAGCGCATAGAGCATAGCGAAAACAATCTAAGCGCTTTGCCCTCTGCCCTCTGCGCTCCACGGCATCAACAGCGATTTCCACCACTCCGCCGTGCTCGCCACTTTGTAACGTTGAATTGCGCCGGCCGGGTCCACATCTTTCGGACAAACGACCGAGCACTCGCCGACCAGCGTACACTCCCAGATGCCGCCGTCCTGCGAAAGCGCCGCCATCCTTTGTTTTTTTCCTTGATCGCGGTTGTCAAAATTGTAGCGTTGCGCCAGCGCGATAGCCGCCGGCCCGGTGAAACTCGATTCCAAACCGTAGATCGGGCAGGCGGCATAGCACAACATGCAATTGATGCACATGCTGTACTGCTTGTAGTCCGCAAGCTGCGCCGGAGTTTGCAGATATTCGCCTTCGGACAACGGCTTTTCTTCTTCGCGAATGATCCACGGTTTTACCTGTTTCAACTTCCGTATGAAATCACTCATCTCGATGACGAGATCGCGCACCACCGGGAAATTTTTCAGCGGCTCCACGCGGATCGGGCCGGGCAGAAACTTTTCCAAGAAAGTCGCGCACGTGAGCACCGGCGTGCCGTTGACCATCATGCCGCAACTGCCGCATACGCCCATCCGGCAGGACCAGCGGTAGGATAAGCTTCCGTCCAGGTTGTCCTTGATGTAATTCAGCGCATCGAGGATGACCCAATCCTTTCGGAAAGGAACTTCGTAACTCTGAAAGACCGGCTCTGCTTCCGCTTCCGGGCGATAGCGGGAAATTTCCAGGATGATGTTGGTTGGCATAGGGCCTCATCAAATATAATAACGAACAACCCTTCCTTGGATGGCGTTGCGGAATGGATGCCTTTATAGGTTTGACTGAACTACCGGAGCGCCGGTAATGTAATTCTCGAGCTGCTTGATCGTGAATTCCTGTTCCGAGATGACGGCCTTCACCACATCCCCGATCGAAATCATGCCGGCCAACCGGCCACCTTCGAGCACAGGCAGGTGACGGATACGCCTGGCCGTCATCAACGCCATACATTCATCGATTGTTTGCTCGGGCCGGACGTAGAACACTTCGGTGCTCATGATTTCTTTGACGGTCGTATCCTTGGAGGCTTTGCCTTTCAAAATAATCTTCCTGGCGTAATCCCGCTCTGAGAAAATGCCTACCAACTTATTGGCTTCGAGCACCAACAAGGCCCCGCAATTTTTTTCGGCCATCAGGACGAGGGCATCGTAAACCGAAGTCTCTGGCGTCACCCACCAGACCTCGCGCCCTTTCGCGTCTAAAAGCTGGCTGACGAAATTCATAGTTTGACTCCTCTGTTATTTTAAGAAAAAGAATTTGGCATTTCACAAAGGAGCGATGGAGCACTGGATTGGTGGAGTAATGGATTGATGGATTTTTGGAGTGTTGGATTTTTGGAACCCATCAATCCAATAATCCATCGATCCAATAATCCATTGATCCAGCAATCCATCAATCCAGCGATCCATCAATCCAATACTCCACTCCATACACCTACAACTTCAGCGCGGCGAACAGTTTGTTGAGGCTTTCCTTCGCATCTCCAAACAGCATCATGCACTTCGGGTCGTAGTAAAGCTCATTGTCTACGCCGGAAAAGCCCGGGTTCAGGCTGCGCTTGAGGACGACGATGGACTTGGCGCGCTCGACTTCCAAGATGGGCATGCCGTAAAGGGGGCTGTTCTTGTTGGATTTGGCCGCCGGGTTCGTCACATCGTTCGCGCCGACGACGAGGGCCATGTCGGCCTGGGCGAAATAGGGATTGATCTGCGCCATATCATACAACTGGTCGTAAGGAACTTTCGCATCGGCAAGCAAAACGTTCATGTGACCGGGCATGCGGCCAGCCACCGGGTGGATAGCGTACTTGACGTCGATACCGCGCATCATGAGCAGCTTCGCCAACTCGGCGACGCCGTGCTGGGCCTGGGCCACCGCCATCCCGTATCCCGGCACGATGATCATGGATCGAATGCTGTCGAGAACAACGGCCATCTCCTCGGAGGTAATGCTGCGCACGATGCCCTTTGCTTCCGCAGCCGGCCCCCCTTCCGCCTTTTCGATCTTGCCGAACGCGCCGAACAAAACATTGATCGCCGAGCGATTCATGGCCCGGCACATCAGCAGCGCAAGCAGGAAACCCGAAGTCCCATCCAGCGAGCCGGTGATGATCTGGATTTTATTCATGAGCACAAATCCCATCGCCGCATCGGCAAGGCCGCCGTAAGAATTGAGCAGCGCGATGACCACCGGCATGTCCGCCGCGCCAATGGGAATGACCAACAGAAATCCGAAAACAAACGCCAGGCCGACCATGACATAGAACAGCATTCCTGCCGTGGGCGCAACAATAAGATAAATGAGGCTTCCCACGATAACGGCCAGCAAGCTCAGATTGAAAATGTTTTGCCCTTTGTAGGTGATGGGATGTCCCGGCAACAATCCCTGCAGCTTCGCGGCCGCCATCAAACTTCCCGTAAACGTCAAGCCGCCAACGATCACCTCAAAACCGAGCGCCGTCATCGTCACTTTGCTGAGTTCACCGCTGTGGCGGAAGTATTCGGAAATTCCGACCAGGCAAGCTGCCAACGCCCCGAGCGAATGCGAAAGGGCTGTCCGTTGCGGCACGGCCGTCATGGGTATTCGCAGCCCCATTATGCCGCCGATGATGGCGCCAATGAGGAAGCCGATGATGATCCATTTGAAGGTGACGATCTCATGATGGAAGAGCGTGCCTACAACCGCCATCAGCATGCCGAACTCTGCCGCGAACATGCCCTTGCGAGCGGTCTTGGGTGAGCTTAACCCCTTCAGTCCGAGTATGAACAAAGCCGCCGAGATAATGTAGAAATATCGCAACGCCTGGCCGGGCAGAACCTCGCGAAAGAAATATGTTGCGTCGCTGCGGAGCTGCTCAGACCAATAGAAAATCACCAGCAAGCCGGCGACGAGCACGGGCAAAGCCAGCAGCCATTTCGGATCGAATTGAAACTTCCGGCGCTGCACCGTCTGATCTTTCGCGGTCTTGAACATTTTCAGCATGCGATCCGTAATGAGAAAGCCACCAACCACGTTCGTCGAGGAACACGTCACCGCGATGAAACCAAGCACCGTGCTGAAGGCGCCGTAATCGGCTCCCGCGACCACCAGCGAGCCGACCAACGAAATGCCGGCAATCGCGTTGGTGGCGGACATCAACGGCGTGTGCAACAACGGCGGCACGCGCGTGATCACGTGATAGCCGAGAAATCCGGCGAGCATGAAGATGTAAAGCCCGATTTCAAGTTCAGTTGTCACAAATTTGGCCTCCGGTCAAGATGGTCTAAACGCTCGTTTTTTGTTGCACGAATTCTTATGTCGTTGGACGCACTTATTTTTTTATCGGCAAAAATGCTTGCAATTCGATAAAAATGTTTGTAACTTTTCAAAAATCCAATATAATAGCTGAATGAATGCCGAGAACCATCGAATAGGAGATTTGTTATGACCGTAGAACTTTCGCCTGAGTTAGAACAAATCGTGAAGGCAAAAGTCGCTTCAGGAATATACTCGAACGCCTACGAATTCATTCGGGAAGCGATCCTGCGATTTTTTGAATGGGAACGAGTGAAAAAGCAAAAGCTGGACGAGGCGATTACGATTGGCATTGAGCAAGCAGATCGGGGTGAATTTAGCAAACGCACCGTCCAGGATATTATTCAGCAAAAGGAAACACAAAAAAACAATTAGTTCGTATGCCTAAATATATTCTCTCTTCGAAGGCCGATAGCGATCTCGAAGGAATTTGGGATTATACGGACGCAATGTGGGGTCGGACTCAGGCTCGTACATATCTCACTCAGTTAGAAAATCGGATGATTGCTTTGGCACATCATCCGTCTGCTGGCCGCAAACGTTATGATCTTCCAGGCACGCCGATGAGTTATCACGAGGGGAGACACGTCATTTTTTACCGTCCCGTCAGGGAAGGAATTGAAGTCCTTCGCGTGCTCCATGATGCCATGGATTTTCCGAGGCATTTTAAGTAAGTACATGATCATTCCTCATCCATAACACGAAATTCATGTCCTCAAGTTGACGGCGCGGAGCCGAGCAGCTCGCGCACCTGCGCATTCACCACCTCGCCCTTGTGTGTGAGCAGAGTATCTCGAATGATCGGGTCTTCCAAGTTGAGACGCAGCTCGCCATTTTGCACAAGGTTTTGAAGAAAGGCGGCGATGTTATTGGCATACATCATACTGGCGTGATAAGGGATGGTCGAGGAGAGATTGACGGGCCCGATAATGGTCACGCCATGAACCTCCACCGTTTCCCCAGGCCGAGTGAGCTCGCAGTTGCCGCTCGTTTCAGCAGCCAAATCGACGATGACGGACCCCGGGCGCATCCCTTGAACCATCGCTGCCGTGATGAGGATCGGCGCTTTTTTACCGGGAACCGCCGCGGTGGTGATGACCACATCGCTTTCGGCAACCACCTGCGTCATCATCTCGCGCTGCCGTTGGTAAAACTCCTCGCCCAGGGCTTTGGCGTACCCGCCTGCCGTTTCAGCGTCCGCGCTCTCCAACGGCAGTTCAACGAATTTTGCCCCCAGGCTCTCCACTTGCTCTTTTACTGCCGGCCGGACGTCATACGCCAACACCACTGCACCCAATCGCCAGGCGGTGGCGATGGCTTGAAGTCCGGCCACGCCTGCGCCCACGACAAATACTTTGGCCGGGGTGAGGGTTCCGGCGGCGGTCATCATCATGGGGAATATTTTATTCAGCATTCCGGCGGCCAGAAGAACAGCTTTGTAGCCGGCTAACGTTGCCATTGCGGTTAAAGCATCCATCGGCTGAGCCCGGCTGATGCGTGGGAGCAGCTCCAGTGCAAAAGCAGTGACGCCCTTTGTCGCAAGTTGCCGTACGGCTTCAAGAGAACCATAAGGGTTGAGAAGTCCCACCACGATCTGACCAGAGCGGAATAATTCTAACTCGGCACTGGGGTTGGCGCTCAGACCATGCACTTGCAGGAGCACATCGGCTGAAGAGAAGAGTTGCGTTCGATCCGGTGCAAGATGCGCTCCTTGCTCTTCATAAGCGGCATCGGGAAAACCAGCGTTCTCACCGGCGCCCTTTTCCACCAGAACCTGCAGCCCGGCCTTCACCAATGTCCGCACGACCGCAGGCACGAGGGCAACGCGACGCTCGTGTTGATAGGACTCCAGAGTTACTCCGATGATCATTTAAACCTCTATCATGTAATGCGAGATGGTTTTCTTGGCGCCGGCGTCGTACCAACCCCAAACACCGGAAAGCCCATCGGTCTTGACCAGCTCAGCTTCCTTGCAGCCAAGCTGCTTGAAGGATTTTTTCATCCGTTCGGCCATCTCGGTGATGCCCATATTCCAACTGCTCACCGACGGCTGCTGAAGATCGCTTTGAATCTTGGCGATGTGCTCAGTTTTGTGGTCTTCAATGTATTTGTGAATTTTCTTGACGCCAGGCAATTCTAAAATGTCTTCAATGAAACCGCGGGGTGCATCGAGGAAATTGAAAAAACTCGGAGCGATGGCCGTACCCAGCATGGTTTTGCCGCTGAGCTCGATAAATTCCCTTCGCGCTATACGCATGGCGGGTCTCCAACGTTATGAAGTTTTACTTATTTCATTTAGTTTCATCTCAAATTGGCATATACTTGCTCGAGCAAATCTCGAAGCTCATCAGCTATTTCATCCGGTTGATTACCTGTAAGAGCAATCGCTATCAGGCGTTCAGCTTCGCGAAGTTCACCGCAATCAATAGCAAGAGAAGCTGCGCTCCGGTGTAAGATTGAACGGGTGGGTTCTGCTGTAATGTCCTTTGCGACCAGTTCAGCAGCCTTACGTTCATACTCAAAAGCTTGCCGAAATAGTTCATCGGCTTGTCGCGAATCCCCTCTAAGTTTGGCCGTGAACGCCATCTCGGCCAAATCCATGACTTGTCGATGAAAATCTTGAATACTACTCATTACAAATTTACCCCTATTGTTAACCAGAAACAATAAAAATCTCTCACCTGAATTTTGCACGCCAGATGCCGTGTGCCATGGTGATTAGAACACTTCTGACAAACTCCGTTAGGAGTGTAATGTTTATAGCATATCGGATTCTCAAAATTCTTAAACTCCGTAGGAGTGGCATATCGCATTTCGTTAAAATCACGCATGAGCATTCAGTGAGAAAAACATATCACTCCTACGGAGTTTCCAAAGTTAGGGAGATGCTTTACTATAAACTATAAACATTCCACTCCTAGCGGAGTTAAAGCGAATCCGAAAATGCAAAAAAAAATTACACCACCTATCGGGTAAATCGACACAGCTCTCGAAACCGCGCTGATGAAGGCCCGTTTAAATTCACTGCAAAATTCAGGTATCATAAAAGCTACTTGCTCACCTCTCCCCCGGCGGCCAGCGCGTGATGGTCACCGGCAGACTGCGTCCGTAGGATACTCCATTCGCGGCGGGCCGGTTTCGTTGCGGTAGGCCAAACTATGCGCCAAAAATTTCTGACTGCGTCCGTAGGATCGTCGCGCTGCGGACTGCGTCCGTAGGATGATCCGTGCGCTGATAGGAGCCGCGCGACTCGGTTCGCTGCAATGCGGATTGGAGGATCGCCTCGGCAACGTCCAGCATGTACGAAAGCTCCAATAAACCATGCTTATCACGGAAAATATCTGTAGCTTCTTTCACCTCTTGAAGCAGGTCTTTGTCCCTGATCTTCTTCAGATCTTTGGTAAAACTCTTTTTGAAATCGACCTTCACGCTTTGCCCTCGAGCATACTGAAAACCTCAGCCCTGCTCACCGACTCAGTAGTCTCACCTTCTTTGATGGCGCGAACCAGAGCAATGTCTTCCAATACTTCCGCGATAAGTTCATAGAACAAGTTTTTTCTTTCCTCGAAGACTTCTATTAAAGCCTTTTTCAATATCTCTTTCAGGCGCCTTTCATCGATGACGGCCTGTTCCAGAGGTTATTCTCCGCTGCAAGATGATCACACTGTGTTTTGAACATCGCTTTTAAAGCTCTTGCGACTAATCTTGAATATAACAAAAATTCTGAAGGATGCAATTGCTCTTTGGTGTGGGGTGCTCACCTCCCATACACCCTTTCTCCGGGCGGCCAGCGCGTGATGGTCACCGGCAGATATTCCATTCGCGGCGGGCCGTCTTCGTTGCGGTAAGCCAAACTGTGCGTCAAAAATTTCTGATCGTCGCGTGTTGGATGATCCGTGCGCTGATGAGAGCCGCGCGACTCGGTGCGCTGCAACGCGGATTGGATGATCGCCTCTGCAACGTCGAGCATGTACGAAAGCTCCGTCGCCGCGGTGATTTCCGTGTTGAAGGTGAAGCTGCGATCAGCGATGGCAAGATTCAAAAATCTTTCCTGGAGATTCCTGATGATTTCTTCTGATTTCTTTAAAGAAGCCTGGTTGCGATAGATGCCGGCGCCTTCCTCCATGGCCTTGTGCATCTCACTTCTCAACGTAGCGATGCGCTCGTTTCCCCCCTGGCCGGGCAGGCCTTCTTTTCGGAGAAATTGTTTCTCAATTCGCCTGGTCTCGTCAATGACCAGCGCGTCTAAAATGGAAATGCTCGGCGCCTGCTGATCTGCGGCGAAGTGAGCTGCAGCTTTGCCAGCGCGAGCGCCAAACACCAACAACTCAGTGAGCGAATTGGAGCCGAGACGATTCGCGCCGTTGATGCTGACGCACGCGGCCTCGCCGGCGGCATACAAACCTTTGAGCGGCGTCGCGCCGTGAATGTCGGTATGAACCCCGCCCATCATGTAATGCACCACCGGCCGCACCGGAATCATCTCTTTGATCGGATCGATGTTTTCGTATTTCAGACAAAGCTCGCGGACAAACGGCAGTTTGGTGTTGATAATCTTCTCGCCCAAATGGCGAATATCCAAATGGACGTAATCACCATACGGCCCTTTCAGGGTTCGTCCTTTTTCCATCTCTTTGACAAAAGCCTGCGAGAGCCGGTCGCGTGGCCCGAGTTCCATGGAGCGCAGAACTGGTTTCGGTTCCGGCTTGCCAAGGTTGTAATCCTGCAAGTAGCGATAACCATCTTTGTTGAGCATCCATCCGCCTTCGGCGCGGGCGGCCTCGGTAATGAGAATGCCGGTGAACGGCAACCCGGTGGGGTGATACTGCACAAATTCCATGTCCTTCAGCGGCACGCCAGCGCGATAAGCGAGCGCCATGCCGTCGCCGTTTTTGATATTGGCATTGGTGGTAAAAGGAAAAACTCTGCCGCAGCCACCGGTACACAAGATGACGGCTTTGGCCGCAATCGCCTGAATCCTTCCGGTGGCAAGCTCGATGGCAACGACGCCCTGACAGCGGCCATCATCCACGAGCAGCTTGGTCACAAACCATTCGTCATATCTTTGGACGCGATCATATTTCAAGGTGGTTTGGAACAACGCGTGGAGCATGTGAAAGCCGGTTTTGTCTGCTGCAAACCAAGTTCGCTCGATCTTCATGCCGCCAAACGGACGCACGGCAATCTTGCCATCTTCCTGCCGGCTCCAGGGACAACCCCAATGCTCGAGCTGGATCATCTCCTGTGGCGCTTCTTTCACGAAGGCTTCGACAGCATCTTGATCGCACATCCAATCGCCGCCGGAGATGGTATCGTAGGCATGATGATCGAGGCTGTCGTTCGATTTGATGACAGCCGCCGCGCCACCTTCAGCGGAAACCGTGTGGCTCCGCATCGGATAAACTTTCGAGATGACCGCGATGTTGAGTTTAGGATTAGTTTCGGCAACAGCAATGGCCGCGCGCAGGCCGGCGCCACCGCCGCCAATAATGAGTACGTCGTGGGAGAGAATATCCATCGCCTACCTCTTTCAAAGCCGCAACGTTATTCGCTTATCGAGAATTTTTCCTGGCTATGTCGCAGAAGAAACGTCGAAGATGGAAAGTGACGCAATATACACAACCTGCCATGAAAAGTCAAGGACAAGTTGGGGAAAATGTAGAAAAATGGAAAGTGCAAAGAAATGCAAGCCATTCTCCCCCCTTGCCTCAATTTTATTTTTGTTGTTGACATAGTGGCTCAACTTGCTTAAATTTATCCATTCTTCAGACCATCGAATCTGGGGCATCTCCTTTCCGAAGTGGGGTGGCATGTCACGCAGAGGCTTGTATTATTTTTTTAAACCACCGCCGCGCCCCATGGCATGGCGTGCGAGCTTTTTCACTTTTACTTTATCGGGAGCGCAAAATGAAACGGTTGGTCGATTTCTTTTTTCGGATGGCGGCGTTTTGTTTTCTATCGGTTGCCGGCAGCCATGCCCAAAATCAACCCGATAGCCTCACAGCTCGAGAAAGCAAAGCGCTGAGAATTTACCTCGATTGCGACCGGTGCGGGGCTGATGACTTCGATTACATCAGGACGGAAATTGCATTCGTGAATTATGTCCGCGACCGCAAAGAAGCCCAAGTGCATATCTTGATCACGACCCAGGAAACCGGCAGCGGCGGCACGGAATTTACGATAACCTTCATCGGCCAACATGAATATGCCGGCAACAACGACACCTTGAAGTTTGTTTCCAAGAAAGAAGATACGGACGATATCGTTCGACAAGGAAATGTGCGGGTTATGAAACTGGGGCTGATGCGCTACGTCGCCAAGACGCCGCAAGCCGGGCAGATCGCAATTACCTACAACAAGCCCTCGGCCCCAAAGGCCGTCGTTGATAAATGGAATTACTGGGTATTCAACTTTGATCTCAGCAGTTTCCTCAACGGCCAAAAATCAACGAGCTTTGTTTCGTTGTATGGCTCGGTTTCCGCAAATCGGGTGACGCCGGCCTGGAAAATCAATTTGAGCGTCAACGGCAACTATAATGAAAGCAATTTTGATCTCGGTGATCGGACGATTTCCAGCTTTTCGCGTGGAAGAAGTTTTTACGGCCTGGTGGTGAAGAGTCTCGGCGAGCATTGGTCAGCCGGCCTTTCGAACTCGGTTTCTTCCTCAACGTATAACAATACCAGGCTGGGAATCAATGTGGCGCCGGCGGTTGAGTACAATATGTTCCGCTACGCCGAATCGACGCGGCGACAATTGCGGTTTCTCTATAAAATCAGATATAATTTTTATCGTTACGACGAAGAGACGATCTATGAAAAAACCTCTGAAGCGCTGATCAATCAAGTGCTGTCGATCACTTTGGATGTGAAGCAGCCGTGGGGATCGGTTCGAACCAGCTTGGAAGGTTCCAATTATTTTCATGACTTCAACAAGAATCGCGTGGAGCTGTTCGGTGAGCTGTCGTTGCGTCTTTTTAAAGGCGTTTCTTTCCGTGTCTTTGGAGAAGTTTCGCGGATTCGCGATCAACTGTCGCTGCCCAAAAGCGGCTCCACACCGGAAGAAATCCTGTTGCAGCGCCGGCAGCTTGCCACGCAATACAGTTACTTTGCCTCGATCGGCTTGAGCTACACTTTTGGCTCGATTTATAACAACGTGGTCAACCCGCGTTTTGGAAATTGATCGTAAAAAATCCTGATGAATTCTTCTCTAATCCGCTTGGAAATCCCCGCCAAGAGTGTTATATTTCTGAAATACGAAAATCAGTATAAAAGGTCGATATGAAAAATCTGGACAATTTCTCGCAGAGGGCAGTTTGTTTGCCGCGGCTTTCTTCGTTGCGATTTTTGCTGCTGGGTTTTTGGGCGATGGCGCTGCCGGCGCGCGCCCAATCCCCCAATTGGCCCAACCGTTTTCTCGAGCTCCCGCGTCCTGATAGTTGTCGCGCTTTTTTAATGCGCCTTACCGAAGAGCCGCACGTCGCCGGCACGGAACAAGATTTGGCCGCGGCAGAATACGTGATGAAAAAATTCAAATCGTACGGCTTGATCGCGGAAATGCCCTCCTATGACGTTTATCTGCCCTATCCGAAAAAAGTCGAATTCAAAATCACGCAGCCGATTCAGTTTACCGGACCCACACCGGAGGCGGGTTTCGTCGGCGACAAAGATTCGTTTGGACCCGACATTATCATGCCGTTTCATGCGTACTCGCCGGGCGGCGAAGCCGAAGGCCAGGCGGTTTATGCGAATTACGGTCTGCCGGAAGATTACGAGAAGCTCGATCGGCTCGGAATCTCGGTGCGCGATCGCATCGTGCTCGTTCGTTACGGCCGCTGTTTTCGCGGCGTCAAAGTGCATGTGGCCGAAGAGCGCGGCGCGCGAGCGGTGTTGATTTATTCCGACCCGGCGGATGACGGTTACATGCAAGGCGATATTTATCCGTATGGTCCGATGCGCCCCGAAACCGGCATTCAACGCGGCTCGGTGCAATACATGTTTTTTTATCCCGGCGATCCGCTTACTCCCGGCTGGGCTGCAACCAGCGCCGCCGAGCGCAATCCGGCAGACCGCGCGAAAAATCTGCCGCGCATTCCCTCGCTGCCGATTTCTTACGGCGACGCCGAAAAAATTCTGCGCCATCTCGCCGGTCCGAACGTTCCGCCAGGCTGGCAAGGCGGCCTGCCTTTTGCGTATCACGCCGGCCCCGGTCCGGCGGCGCTGCAAATCAGCGTCGTGATGAATTATCAAATCCGTCCGATTTGGAATGTGATCGGCACGCTGCGCGGCAAGGACGAGCCGGAAAATATCGTCATCATCGGCAATCATCGCGACGCCTGGACGTATGGCGCGGTTGATCCGGGATCCGGCACAGCCGTGATGTTGGAATTGGCGCGAAATCTTAATGATCTCGTCAAACAAGGCTATCGCCCGCGCCGCACCATCCAATTTGCGAGCTGGGATGGCGAAGAGTACGGCTTGCTCGGCTCGACCGAATGGGTGGAGCATCATCGCACGCTCACCTCGCGCAATGTCGTGGCGTATGTCAATATCGATGCGGCAGTGAGTGGTGATCGCTTCGACGTTGGCGCCTCGCCGACGCTGCGGACTTTCGTTCAGCAGATTGCCGGCATGGTTACTGATCCGAAAAGCGGGCGCAGTGTCTTGAGCCGTTGGTGGCAGCAACAAAATGAAAACAAGAAAAAGAAAGTCGAGCCGAATTGGAACGCGATTGACACGCTTGCCGTCACCATCGACGATCTCGGCGCCGGTTCGGATTTCACTGCGTTTCTCGATTTCGCCGGCGCGCCGTGCATTTCGATGAGCTTCGGCGGGCCGTACGGCGTTTATCACGCCACGTATGACAATTTCTATTGGATGGAAAAATTCGGCGACCCGACGTTTGCGTATCACGCGACGATGACGAAGATCGCCGGCTTGATGACCATGACGCTGGCGGACCGTCCGGCGGTTCCGATCGATGTTTCGACGTATGCCAAACAACTGCGAAAAGAAGTCACAAATATTCAAGCCGGCTTGAAGGAATTGGACGGGAAACCCGTCACCCAGCTTGATGAGCTTTATAAAAAAGTCAACGAGTGGTTTAAAGCCGCCGAGACCTGGCGGCGAACCGCGGCCGGGGCGAATCAACTTGATGCGTTAGCCCTGAAAACCATCAATACTCATCTGATGGGCATTGACCGCGCCTTCATCTCGCCGGAAGGTTTGCGCGGGCGCACCTGGTACAAGAATTTATATGTCGCGCCCGGCGAATATACCGGCTACGCGGCGCAGACCCTGCCGGGCTTGCGCGATTGCCTCGACCGCAATGATTTGGAACGCCTACCGATTGAAGAGTCGCGCTTGCTGAAAGCGGTCGAAACGGCGATGATGGAGACGCAAGCCGCGATCGATTTGGTGCAGCAGCGGATATCGAGTGGAGGGAAATAATGAGACTCTCCGAAGATGAAATCATGCTGTTTTATAAACTTTATCATCCCCTTTGGCCGCGGGATTCGCCATGGCATCAACGAATCCTATCAAAAGGCCAAAGCGGAGCACGGCATTATTGCCAGCTTTGAGGCGCCGGTGAAACAGCAAAGCGACGCCGATCTCTTGAAATTTTATTTGCGCACGCAAGCCAGCCGTGAAAAGTATGCCGGGGAAATTTATCAGTTGCCCCAGAAGGATAAAAACTTGTTGCTCTTGTATCATCAGGAAATGGGAAAGATTCATGCGACGAGTTATAAAAAAGCTTACGCGACATCGGCATGAAAAATGCCTGGTTTGGGATTTTGCAGGGAATCATCGTCGCTGGCGGCCCGACCAAGCAGGAAGTCGAGCGGGTCGTGCAAGAAATCGTTTCGGCGGAAAAACAGGAGCTGGTTTATGTTTTCCAATTTAAAGCCAGGCAATAGCAGGCCAAATTATTAAATGAAAATTGTAAATTTTAAATTGCAAATTAGCAATTTGAAATTTACATTGTGGTAGTTGCTGTATCGTGAAGGTGAAGATATGAAGATTCTCCAATTAGACATCGAGGGATTTCGTTCCCTCAAAAAAGTGAGCTGGAAGCCGGGCGACTTGAATGTTGTCATCGGGCCCAACGGCTCGGGAAAATCCAACTTGCTGCGGTTTCTTGAGCTGATGTCGGTTTCGGCGCAGGGACGCCTCGGAAAATACATTCAATCACTCGGCGGAATGGAGCCGATTGTTTGGGATGGGCAAGCCACTTCCATTTCGGTCAAAGTTAAAACTTTTGTAGACGCCGGGAATACGGATCCACAACGAGATGCGATCACTTATTTGCTGGAACTCCCCCGCTTAGGTACCAGCAGTTTTTATCGAATCCAGCGCGAGATTCTGGCCAAATTTTATGAGGATGATATCGATCAGCAATCACAATCGCTCAAAATTCTCGAAAGAATAGGGTTGAATGGTCACATCTTAATTGCAGAACGACGTGCCATATTCGCAACAGAAGATTCTTTAAACGAAGAAGAAACCTTTCTTTCGATGGCCTCCGGTCCTTTCGCTAGTAATCTGCTAGTTAAGCGCTTTCAACAGGAGCTGGGCTCGTGGAAAATCTATCATGACACAGAGGTACATCAAAATGCTATTCTTCGCCAGCCCGCAGTTGCTCGCTTCGAAAAGCGAGTTGATCCGGACGGCCAAAATCTCATTTCTGTTCTGCATACGCTTTACGATGGCGACCGTGATTTCAAGAAAGATATTAACACTGCAATGCGTGCCGCCTTTGGAGATGATTTTGATGAACTGGTTTTCCCACCCGCTGCGGATCAAAGAATCCAACTGCGTATTCGTTGGAAATCGCTGAAACGAGAACAATCCGCCGCCGATCTTTCTGATGGCACTTTGCGATTCTTGCTTCTTCTTACGATTTTAGCCAGCCCCTCGCCTCCGCCATTCATTGCGATTGACGAACCTGAAACAGGTTTGCATCCGTCTATGCTGCCAATTATTGCCGAATATGCCGTCGATGCCGCTTCGCGAACACAAGTCATTTTCACCACCCATTCTCCCCAGTTTTTGGATGCATTCACCGAAACCAAGCCGACCACAACCGTGGCAAAATGGGAAAATGGGGAAACGACACTCAAAGTTCTCGAGGGTGAACAGCTTGATTACTGGCTGAAAGAGTATTCGCTCGGTGCTCTTTTTAAATCTGGCGAATTGGAGGGCATGGAATGAAATTTATTCTTTTCATTGAGGGGCGTGTGGAAAAGAAGGCATTGCCTCAATTTTTGAAAAAGTGGCTTGACCCGAGGCTGGCAAAACCTGTTGGCATCAAAACAGTGCGTTTTGAAGGTTGGCCAGAGTTGGTGATAGATACGCCTAAAAAGGCTGGACTGTATCTCACTGGCCCCCAAAAGCACGACATTATTGCTGTCATCGCGTTGCTCGATCTTTATGGTCCCACATTCTACCCTGCCGACAAAAAAACAGCAAAGACACGATACGATTGGGCCAAAGCGTACCTTGAAAGCAAAGTCAATCATCCCAAATTTCGCCAGTTCTTTGCGGTTCATGAAACCGAAGCCTGGCTTTTAAGTGATCCGGATTTGTTTTCTCCTGAAATCAAGAAAGCTCTGCCCAAAAGCATACAGCACCCCGAAGACATCAACTTTGACGAGCCACCTGCCAAAATTTTAGATCGCATTTACAAGCAAAAAACTCAACACAGCTACAAAAAAGTCACGCATGGAAGCGAGCTTTTCAACAAGCTTGATCCGAATCTCGCCTGCAAAAAGTGTCCTCGATTTAAAGAACTCTTAGATGAAATGCTAAAACTGGCCAAGGAAGCTGGTTTGTGAAATTCAAATTACTTTTTTTGCGGTTCTCTTTTTGTTGCAAGCAACAATGACTTCAATGCACGGCGGCGATCTCATTGCCGAAGTTCTCAAAGCCCAAGGCGTCCGATTTCTTTTCACGTTGTGCGGCGGGCACATTTCGCCGATTCTCGTCGGGTGTAAACACCGCGGCATTCGCGTTATCGACGTGCGGCACGAAGCCACGGCCGTGTTTGCGGCGGATGCGGTGGCGCGTCTCACCGGCGTTCCCAGCGTCGCGACCGTCACAGCAGGCCCCGGCGTCACCAACACGATGACGGCGGTCAAAAATGCTCAGCTCGCACAATCGCCTGTTATTATTTTGGGCGGCGCTACGGCCACGGCGCTAAAAGGGCGCGGCGCATTGCAGGACATCGACCAAATGGCGCTGTTCAAGCCGCATGTGAAATGGGCGAAGTCAGTGCGCAAAATTCGCGACTTGGTTCCAGCGCTCGAGCAAGCTTTCAAAATTTCGAAAAGCGATGTGCCGGGCCCGGTGTTTATCGAATGTCCGGTCGATTTGCTTTACGACGAAGCTGTCGTGCGTGAATGGTACGGCGTGAAATCACTTGGCGGTCGTTCGCTGGCGGAGCGCGCTTTGAAGTGGTATCTCAATTATCACGTCAATCAGCTTTTCGCTGGAGCCGATGACATCAAATTTTCCCCGCAGATTCATGTTGCGCCACCAACAACAAGTTCAGCCGATATTCGCAAGGCCGCAGAAAAATTGCCACGCGCCGAACGCCCGCTGCTGCTCGTTGGCAGCCAAGCTCTGCTCGAAGCATCGGAAGCGGCGCAAATCGCTGCGGCAGTGGAACGTTTGGACATTCCGGTTTATCTCTCCGGCATGGCGCGCGGACTGCTCGGCAAGCAGCATCCTTTGCTGATGCGGCACAAACGCCGCGAAGCGCTCAAAGAAGCTGATCTCGTCATTCTGGCCGGTGTGCCGTGCGATTTTCGGTTGGATTACGGCCGGCACATTCGGCGCAGTTCGTACCTCATCTCCGCCAATCGCAGCCGCACGGATTTGAAAAAAAACCGGCGTCCTCATCTTGGGGTGCTTGGCGACCCCGGCCGGTTCCTGCGCCAGCTTGCTGATGAACTGGCGAAAGAAGAACGCTGGACGAGTTGGCGCAAACAATTGCGGCAACGCGACCAAGCGCGTGAGCAAGAAATTCAGCATCAGGCGGCTGAACAAACCGAGTTGTTGAACCCAGTGCATCTTTGCCGCGAAATTGAAAAAGCGATGCCACCCAACAGCATTATCGTTGCCGATGGCGGTGATTTTGTCGCGACGGCTTCATATATCGTGAACCCACCGGGGCCGCTCACCTGGCTCGATCCCGGTATCTTCGGCACGCTCGGCGTCGGCGCCGGATTTGCGCTCGGGGCCAAACTCTGTCGTCCCGAAGCCGAGGTGTGGATTTTATTTGGTGACGGCTCGGTGGGCTACAGCTTATCGGAATTCGATACCTTCGTGCGTCATCAAATTCCTGTGCTCGCCGTCGTCGGGAACGATGCGGGCTGGACGCAAATCGCTCGCGAGCAAGTTGAGATGCTCAAAGATGATGTTGGCACTGTTCTGCGTCACACGGATTATCATGTCGTCACTGAAGGGTTCGGGGGCAAGGGGTTCTTGCTCAACGAGCCGAATCGTATTTGCGAAATTTTGCTGCAATCCAAAAAAGCGGTAGCGCAAGGTCAACCAGTGTTAGTAAATGCCCACCTCGGCAAGACCGCGTTTCGCAAAGGATCGATTTCGATGTGATAACTTGCCTGATCGCCGTACAAATATAAAATTCTTGAAATTTCACTTTGATCTGATTCCGACCCGGAGGAGTTATGAAAGTCAAACTCGGAACTTTTAACTTATGCAATCTCGCTCTGCCCCATCAGGCTTTTCGCGAAAACAAGAAGTATTCCAAAGATGAATATGAAAGGAAAATAGCCTGGACCGCCAAGCAATTGGTTGCGATGGATGCCGACATCGTGGGCTTTCAAGAAGTTTTTCATAAAGCCGCTTTGGGCGAAGCCATTAAAAAAAGCAGAATCTATGATAAATATTCCCTCGTTGTTTTGGAAGAAACCGGAGTTTCTCCGGTGGTGGGATTGGTTTCGCGCTATCCGGTGCTCTTGCATGAGAGTATTATTGACTTTCCACAGGGGAGCCTGATCACGTTTGGCGATGATTGCGTTCAAATCAAACAATTTCAGTGTCCGCTGCTGAAAGCCAAAATCAGGCTTCCCAATAGAAAGTCGGTAATTGTTTTGGTGGTTCATTTAAAATCGAAGCGTCCGCTTGTCGAACAAAGCGCCAAACATGATGCAAAAGCGCTGGCGCTTGGCAAAGCCAAATCGCTTATCGTGCGGACGGCGGAAGCCGCGGCGCTGCGTTTTATTTTGATCGACGAGCTAAAAAACAATCAAATGCCTGTCGTCGTGCTGGGGGATTTGAACGATACCGGCCAAAGCGTGACCACCAATATCATTACCGATTCGCCGCCATCGAAGAAACTCGATTTTGAAAAGAAAAAAAGCATCTGGGATCAATTCCTTTACAGCGCGGCCGATCTTCAGCTCAAAAGAAGCCATCGTGATGTGTTTTATACGCATCTGCACGATGGTCACCACGAATCGCTCGATCACATTCTCTTGTCCGAAGAATTTTCTCCAACCAATCCAAACCGGATCGGTTTCTTTGAATACATGCGGGTGTTCAATGATCATCTTATCGACCAAAAATTGGCGAACGAGGAGATTCCGGCATGGCAGTCCGATCACGGTCAAGTCATCGTCTCGATAGAGCTGTACTGAAGCCGAACCTATACCCATTAAGGCTAAAATTGTAATGCGACATTCATGTCGCCTGTATTGTTTCTTCTCGACATAAATGTCGAGTTACAAAGTTGGAGACCTCATGAAAAAACAAACTAAACTCATTTTCGTTTATCTGCTTTTTATCACTTTAATTGCGCCAGCGTTGATCGCCCAAACGCCCGAGAAACGCCTGCTCACGCTCGACGATCTCGCCACACTGCGCGACGTTAGCGATCCGCAAATTTCTCCGGACGGCGAATGGGTGGTTTATACCGTCAGCACCGCCGACATGAAAGCGGACAAAAAGAATAGCGACCTGTGGATGACAAGCTGGGATGGCGCGAAGACCGTGCAGCTCACGTTCAGCAAAGAAAACGAGCACACGCCGCGCTGGAGCCCCGATGGCAAATATCTCGCGTTTCTTTCGAGCAGAAATGTTGAGGAGGAAACCGATCAAGTTTGGCTGATGAATCGCGACGGCGGGGAGGCGGAGAAGATCACGGACTTCAAAGGCGGGGTGAATGATTACGTTTGGTCGTCGGACGGCAAACGCCTGGCGCTGATCGTGCAAGATCCTGATTCGGAAGCGGTGGCGCTCAAAAAAGATGAGAAGAAAACGCCGAAGCCGATGGTCATCGACCGCTTTCAATTCAAAAAAGATGAAACCGGCTATTTACGCCATTTTCGCCAGCATCTTTACGTGTTCGAGCTGGCGACGCGCAAGGCGGATTTGCTGACGCCCGGCGATGATGACGAATATTTTCCGGCCTGGTCGCCCGACAACTCGTCGATTGTTTTTGTGAGCAAGCGCGGGCCGAATGCGGACCGCCACGACAATTACGATTTATATGTCATTGCCGCCAAAGCCGGCGCGACGCCGCGGCAGCTTACGACATTCGAAGGCGCGGATTGCCATCCGGATTGGGAGAGCCGGCCGGCGTGGAGCCCAGACGGCAAGTACATTGCTTATTTGCAAGGCGGGCCGCCTAAGCTGATTTATTACGCGGTTTATCAGCTTGCCGTTATATCCGCGACTGGCGGCACAGCAAAATTAGTCGCGCCGATTGATCGCAACATGCTCGATCCGCAATGGTCGAGCGATGGCGCCACACTTTACTTTTTGCTGGAAGAAGATCGCGCCAGATGGCTCGCCAAAGCGCCGGCTGCCGGCGGAAATGTTGAATACCTCGTGAAGGATCGGCGTGAAGTCAGTGATTTCGACACGGCGCCGGACGGCAAAATCGTTCTACTCGCAAGCCGTCCGCACGAACCGCCTGAAGTCTTTGCGCTCGATCTTCAGGCGCTGCGGCCGCTGGCGCGCAAGAATGATGACTGGCTGGTCAAGCTCAAATTCGGCGCGGTTGAAGAAATCAGTTTCAAAAACAAAGACGGCATGACGATCAACGCTTTTGTGGTGAAACCGCCGAACTACGAAGCCGGCAAAAAATATCCGGCGATCCTGCGCATTCACGGCGGGCCGGTGTCTCAATTCAGCAACGAGTTCATGTTCGATTGGCAGCTTTTCGCGGCGCGCGGCTACGTCGTGGTCGCGGCAAATCCGCGCGGCAGCTCCGGCCGCGGCGAAAAATTTGCAACCGCGATTTATGCGGATTGGGGAAATAAAGATGCGCAAGATGTTTTGGCGGCGGTTGATTATGTGGTGGCGCAAGGCCTGGCGGATCGCGAGCGGCTCGGCGTCGGCGGCTGGAGCTACGGCGGCATGTTGACGAATTACGTCATCGCGCAGGACTCGCGCTTCAAAGCCGCGGTGAGCGGCTCGAGCATATCAAACATCCTTGCCGGCTACGGCACCGATCAATATATTCGCGAATACGAAATGGAGCTTGGCGCGCCGTGGCGAAATCCCGGCGTTTGGATGCGGATTTCCTTTCCTTTCTTCCGCGCCGATCGCATCGTCACCCCGACGCTCTTTTTGTGCGGCCAGGATGATTTCAACGTGCCGCTGCTCAATTCCGAGCAAATGTATCAGGCGCTGCGCAGCCTCGGCCTCGACACGCAACTCGTGATTTACCCCGGCCAATTTCACGGCATCACCAAGCCGAGTTATCAGCGCGATCGCCTCGAACGTTACCTGGCTTGGTACGACAAATATCTCATGCCGAAATCGGCGACATCGACCTCAGCCGAGGGAGGAAAGAAGTAAAGGCATAAAACGTAACTTGTAAAACGTAATGATGCTGGTTTACGTTTTACGAGTTACGTTTCACGAGTTCCATTTCACTTCACCATCTCCAACCGCCCCCGCCACACTTCCGCGCCGAGGCGCAAACGATAAAAGTATGTTCCGCTCGCCACCTGCCGGCCGAAATTGTCGCGGCCATTCCAAAACTGCTCGTGCGTCCCGGCGTCGAGATCGCGATCGAGCAACGTTTTCACCAGCGCGCCGCGCAGATTGAAAATTTGCAGTGTGACTGGCACTCGCGTATTTAACTTAAAACGAATCGTCGTCGCCGGATTTCCCGCGAGGCGGGATCTCCCTGCGGTCGAGAATGGATTCGGATACGCCGAAACACGCGGCAGTTCGCCATCATCCGAAACCTCGGCGCTGTTATCCGCCACCGTATTCGCCGCCGCTTTTGTTGACGAGCCGCTTCCGGAAATTGGCAGCATATTGTACCAAATCGCGCTGCCCGAGCTTTTCTCGACACACACCAGCAGCTCCGTCGCGTCGGTCACGCCATGCTGCGGCACCGAAAGATTATTGAAGCCGGTATCGTCAAAAATATTTACCGGCGCCGTGTTTTTCAACGAGCTTTCATTGCCAATCGCGCATTTCTTGTACTGGCCGTATTCCGGCGAAGCTTCTTGCGTGCCGAAAACATAAAGCTCGTTGTTGGTTTCATCAATCACCACCGCCGGCCTTGTCCAGCCACCGTCTTGTTGAACTGTAAAATTCTGCCAACCGCCGCCGGCGCTGCGTTTCAACAGGCCAATGCCAGCCGCTGAGCTTGAGCTTGGATGCGTTTTGCAGATAAAAAAGATTTCATTATTCGGGCTCACGGCCATTGACATGTGATCATCGCTCAAGGCGCTGCTAAACTGCGGCATCAAACTCGTTTCGTTGGTCCAATCGCCGTCGGGATCGCCGTCTTTGTGAAGGAGAAAACCGAATTTGCCGCTGGTCGAGGTGTTCTCCGCGTAGCCGACGCCGACGTAATTTTCACCGCCGGCGCTCGTAAACGCCACCGCATCACACAAGCCGGCGCTCTCCAGGCTGCTCTTCACCGTGAAAGTCGAAGACCAACTCAGCCCGTCGTCGCTCGAGCGCTTGCCTTCGACCTTGCCGCTGTAATAACGAAACGCCCACAGCTCGCCGTTTTTCGCTTTGACAAAAACATTTCCGGACTCACTCGAAAAAGTAAAACTGCTCAACACCACCGGAAAACCGGCATCGATGCTCCAGGCGCTCCCCGCATAAGAAAGACGCAAAATTTTCGTTCCCGTGCTGGATGACGAAGCCAGCAGGATGTAAAGTTTATTCGCTGGCGAATCGACATAACAATCCGGCCGCGTGCTGCTGCGGCTGTCGATTTGCAATTCCGCCGACCAGGAAGTGCCGTTGAGTTTCCACAAATACCATTTGTCGTCGGAAGATTTTCTTGCCGCCGTCCACCACACCCCGCCGTGATAAAAAGGCCGGTTTTGATGCGGCTTATCGTAACCGCCGGTGGAACCGGAAATCGGCTCGTCTTCGCCCGTTGCCGGAGGCGGCGGCAACGGCAGAGACACGATGGTATACGCGTTTGACGTAACCGGCGTGGTTTCCACACTTGTCGTTACGGTGAGAGTATAGCTGCCGCCGCTTGCCGGATTCGTGATGGCCGACGAAGGCAAACTCAGCGTGACCGCCGCGCCGTTGCCGAGACTCAGCGAAGCGGGGACGGTAATCGTGACAGTTTTATTGCTGCTGTTGCCGGTCGCTGTCGCGTTCACGTTATCGACTTGCACGCCGCTGAGACTGCCGTTCGTCACCGTTGTGGCATTATTGAATGTCAAAGTGATGGAACTGCCGGAAACCAAGCGGCCATGGCTGCCAAGATTGAAAGCAATTGTGTAGGCGGATGCCGTATTCGTCGTCCCCGAATTCGGCGTCACGGTTGCCGCGGAAACCGTCGTCGTTGCCGCTGTGATGGCATAGCTCGGCGAATTGGCCGGCGTCGTTTGCACACTCGTCGAAGCTTGCAGCGAATAATTTCCGGCGTTGGCCGGATTGAGCAGATTGGCGCCGGCGTCAAACCCGAGCGTCACATTCGTGCTGTTGGCAAGATCGATCGGCGTCGTAATCGTCACTTCGCGTGTGTTGCTATTGGAAACAATCGCTGCCGCGGCGGTTCCATTGACGGTAATTTGATTCGCCGCGATGCTGTTCGGCACAAAAGTGTTGGCGGGAAATTGAATCGTGATCTCGCCGCCTGCGGCCGTAGGGCTGCCCGCAGTCAAGGCGCCTTCATCGCCGAGCGTCAAGGAGATGCTGTAACTTCCCGCCATATTCGCTTCATTTGGCGCAACGTTGACGCTATTGACTGTAACCGGAGATTGTCCACTGTTGGCTGGACCTAACGCGAGTTGATTGTACCAAATATCACTCGCCGTGAGATTGTCGCCGCAAATCATCAGCCCGCTCGCGGCATCGACAAACGGCGTTGGCACGCTCAAATCATCAAATGACGCGCCGCTTGCGGCAAGCGCCGCCGTCGCTGCCGCCGCGCTCAAACTTGCTTCAGCGCCGATCGCGCAGGTTTTATATTCCGCAAATTTAGTGGAAGCATTAACGCCCATCACATACAAAACATCATTGGAAATATCAGCCACCACCGCCGGAGTTTTCCAATTCAAACCGGAAGCGTTGTCATTCACAACAAATTTTGTCCAACTTCCGGAGTTACTGCGTTTGTATAACGTGTTATTCGGATCGCCGCCGCTCACGTTGGCGTTTTGCGTAAAAAGATACACGTTATGATACTGATCGGTGGTTGCGGCAATTTTATTGCTCGCGCGCTCGCTGCCGAAAAATGTCAACGCCGCCGATTCATCCGTCCAAACGTTATCGGGGTCGCCATCGCGATGAATCAGAAAACCGTATTGGCTGCCGGCCCCGCTTTGCGGGGTCTCGCCATAAGCCACGCCGACATAACTATTGCCGCCAGCCGTGAAAGCCACACCATCCGTCGTTCCCGACGCCGTCGTCAAACCGGTTTTTACATCGATGGCGGCCGACCAAGTTGCGCCGCCATCGGTCGAGCGCTTCGCTTGCAGCTTATTTCCCGCCACCCGAAAAATCCATAAGTCTTCGTTTGGGGCTTGAATCAAACTGATGGGATTGCTGCCGTCATTATTCGTGAAACCCGGATTGACTTTGAAGCCCGCATCTTTCGTCCATGTCGCCGTGCTTGTTGAATACGAAAAGCGGTAAAATTCCGAGCTGCTGGTATGCGACCCCAGGACGTAGAGTTTGCCGGCAGCGGAATTGAGCACAGCGTCATATTTGAATGACTTGCTTGTGTTGAGTTGGGCCGTTTTTGACCACGTTCCACCGCTGAATCGCCAAACATACCACTTATCAGCGGAGGTGTTGTAGGCAATCGCCCACCATTTGCCGTCATGGTAGAAAACTTTATTCTGGTTGGATTTGGCAAAGCCGGATCTCGTTATCTTCGCGATCGCTGCGCCGGTTTGGCCAAAAGCTTTGGTGTTCGGCCATACGACGCCGAGCAGCAAAATGAAACCAATCAAACTGCTGATGAATCGACGAAAACCGGCGACGAAAACTCTTGCGTACGTCCATGACAAAGGTAACATGCGTATCCTCTTTTTCAAATTTTTCGCGAAAACAGGTTGATTGATTATTTGGCCGTGCGGCAAGCATCCAAAGCCTTACCGGCAAACAATAACTTGAGGTGTCGAGATGACGAGACTGCCGAGTTGAACCCCTGTCCTTGGGAGGTGGCGCGTTTATATAAGGAGTAAAATAATCCGGCCCTTCCTAGCCGTGAAAGAAATGCGATATGTTTATTCAAATATACTTTCATAGGGCGAGAGTTGCGGAAATTTTTGAAAATAGCCTGGCACCGCATTTGCCAAATTCATGTGACGGTCTGCATTGAGATGCTTTATTTACACACATCTTATTGACCAGCCTACAGCAAATTGGCGAGGGGAGTGACACGAATATGAAATTCACTTACAGGTTTGTGTGAACCATGGTTCGCAACGTGTTTTTTTATTTCATCAAACGGAGCGCAAGATCATCCGCCTCGCGCTTGCTCGCGGCGGCAATTGTCCTCTGTGGAATCGTCTTTTTGTTGAATGCCGCTTTCTTCGACGTTCGTCCCTCCAATATATGGGGATTGACCTACGGCGCGCTCGCCGCCATCTTGATGATCGGCGCCGCGTTACTGGGATTGCAGCGCCGCATGACAAAGTTCGCTTTGAAAACCGGGCTCGGCAACGCGCAAATCTGGCTGCACTTTCATCTTTACGGCGGCGCGCTGTTTCTGCTGCTCACGTTCATGCACACCGGCTTTCGCCAGCCGCACGGCATTCTCACCTGGTGGCTCTGGTTTCTCAGCCTATGGGTCACGGCGAGCGGTCTTCTCGGCGCCGTTTTGCAAAAATGGATTCCCAAACTTTTGACCTCCGGCCTCGCCATCGAAGTGGTTTACGAGCGCATCCCCGAGCTTATTCAGGAAATCGGCGAAAAGGTCGAAGCCTTGATTGAAACCTGCGCCGAGCCAATCAAGGATTTTTATCAAAAGCAAATCGCCATGGCGCTGGTCACGCCGCGGCCGCGCCTGATTTATTGCCTCGACATCACCGGCGGCATTCAGTCGCGCCTCAAACAATTTGATTATTTGCGCGGCTTTCTTCCCGTTGCGGAGAAAGAAAAATTGAACAAGCTGGAAGCCTTTTACAAAACCAAACTCGAGATCGACGCGCATTACACGCTGCAGCGCCTCCTGCGCTTGTGGCTCTACACGCACGTGCCGGCGTCGCTCGCTCTGCTCGTTTTGCTCGGATTGCATTTATTTGCGGTGCTTTATTATTAGCCCACCAAATACACTAAATACACGAAAATTTTTTCGCGTTTTTGGTGTGTTTAGCGGGCAAAGAAATTGATTGCATCTTACATGACTCAAAAAGGAAATAGTAAGGAGAACAAAGGCACTTTCAGCGACCTCAGGCTTTCCGTCTCGCGAAAATATGTTTTTCCCGACCCCCGGCGCGCCATGCTGGTCGCCGGTGGGTT
>Ga0209172_10003139_pt1 | contig 26321 bp, 18 predicted proteins | sample LarsenN4metaG_FD_184113 | JGI IMG/M metagenome (GOLD analysis project Ga0209172, IMG submission 184113) | Hot spring sediment bacterial and archeal communities from British Columbia, Canada, to study Microbial Dark Matter (Phase II) - Larsen... ... | reverse complement strand
TCGGCACTAGCTCCTTCATCGTGAAGGGGCCGTTGACCACGATGTTCCCGGGCTGCGTCCAGTTGTCGCCGAACTTCTCAATCACGTCCTTGCGCGCCGGGAACGCTGCCCACAGCGCGAGGATCGTCTTGATGGTCTGCACCGGCTTGTTGAGCGTGATCTCGAGCGTCGTGTCGTCCACGGCACGCACGCCGACCTCGGTCACGGGAACCTTGTTGTTGAACGCCTCGTCGCAGTTCTTGACTTCGCCGAGGCCGGCGCCGAGCACGTACTGGTACGGGCTCGCTACCGTCGCGTCGCACTCGCGCTGGATGCCGTACACGTAGTCGGCCGCCTTCACCGGCTGGCCGTCCGACCACTTGGCGTTCGGGTTGAGCTTGATCGTCAGGACGTTGCCGTTGACCGTCGGGTCGCCCGCGGCGCCCTCGGCCACGACCTTCACGCCGCCCGAGCCGTCATCGGTCAGGTTGTAGAGCCCGCGGAACAGCATCCGCTCGACGCCGATGTCCTGCTCGAAGTTGGACTTGTGCGGGTCGTAGAATTGCGGCTCGGCGAACTGGATCGTGATCTTCTGCTGGTCGGCCGGTGCCTGGTCGCCGCCTGCGCTCGTCGCGGCCGGCGTCTTGCCGCCGCCGGCGGACGCCGTCTTCGTCTTGTCGCTGCTGCTCGTGCCGCCGCCGCAGGCCGCCGCGATGACGAGCAGCGCCGAGAGCAACCCTGTGAAGAGCAGGAACCACCTGCTGCGTACGCTCATTCTCTCCTCCCTCCGAGACGGGGCGTCGCCCCGCCATGCTCCAACGTGGTGTCGGGCCGGAGTCGGCCCCCGCGGGGTGGGGCGCTTCGCACCTCCTTTAACATCGGCTCTCGGTCGATCCGACTAGCGCGATCGTATCAGCACGTGTCAACGTCCAGCAATTTGCCCGCGCCGGTGTTCTCATTATGGCAACCGAACCGGACAAATCGCTGCTACACCCGCCTCCGTGGGTTGCGATTTCATCATCGCCGCTCCTCGCCGGCCTCGCCCCAACCTGCCTGCGCCAGCGGTGCCCACTCGCTATCCTGACGCCCGCCCAGCCCGAAGCCGAATCACCGCTCCCGGAGGCGCGATGAGCACCGTCACCAAAGACCTCTACGAGATCGGCGAGCAGCCGCCGCTCGGCCACGTGCCGCCACGGATGTACGCCATGACGGTCCGCCGCGAGCGCTTCGGCCCGCCGAAGGACGCCTTCCAGAAGGAGGTCGTCGAGGTCCCGTCCATCGGCCCGCGCGAGGTCCTCGTCTACGTCATGGCCGCCGGCATCAACTACAACAACGTCTGGGCCGCCCTCGGCATCCCCATCGACGTCATCAAGGTGCACGAGCAGACCGCCGGCGACACCACCGGCTTCCACATCGGCGGCAGCGACGCCTCCGGCATCGTCTACGCCGTCGGCGATGAGGTCACGAACGTGAAGGTCGGCGACGAGGTCGTCATCCACTGCGGCCAGTGGGACCCGGAAGCGCCGGACGTCAAGGCGAGCGAAGACCCCATGTTCGCACCCTCGTTCCAGATCTGGGGCTACGAGACGAACTGGGGCAGCTTCGCCCAGTTCACGAAGGTCTACGCGCACCAGTGCATGCCGAAGGCGAAACACCTGACCTGGGAGGCCGCAGCGGCGCCCACCCTGGTTGGCGCGACGGCCTACCGCATGCTGACGCACTGGAAGCCGCACAACGTGCGTCCGGGCGATGTCGTCCTCATCTGGGGCGGCGCCGGCGGCCTCGGCACGATGGCGATCCAGCTCGTCCGCGAGTTCGGCGGCATCCCCATCGCCGTCGTCTCCAGCGACAGCAAGGGCGAGTACTGCATGTCGCTCGGCGCGAAGGGCTACCTGAACCGCAAAGACTTCCACCACTGGGGCCGCATGCCGGACTGGACCGATGACGCCGCCTACAACGAGTGGCTCAAGGGCGTGCGCGCCTTCGGCAAGGCGTTCTGGGATGTGCTCGGCGAGCGCAAGAGCCCGCGCATCGTCTTCGAGCACCCCGGGCAGGACACCATCCCCACCTCGATGATCCTCGTCGAGACGGGCGGCATGGTCGTCGTCTGCGCTGGCACCAGCGGCTACAACGCCGACGTCGACCTGCGCTACCTCTGGATGCGCCAGAAGCGGCTCCAGGGCTCCCACTTCGCCAACGACGAGCAGGCCTACGGCTTCAATGACCTCGTCGTGCAGGGCAAGATCGACCCCTGCCTCTCACGCGTCTTCCCGTTCGACGGCATCGGCGAGTGCCACCAGCTCATGTACGAGGGCAAGAACCCCGACGGCAACATGGCCGTACTCGTCGGCGCCCCGCGCGAAGGGCTGGGGGCCAGCAAGTAGGCGCCGGCGCATCCAACGCCGATGCGGCCGGCCGTCCGGCCGCGCCTGCCCCCCACGCGCGCGCCCCGCGCCAGTTCCCCGATTCCCGGCCGGCGTTCCCCTGAGAGCCGGGTGATGGCACCTATGCCCGGCCCGCCTCTGGCCGACGAAGAAGATGAGGGTGCCTGGAGGACGGGTGTCCTCTGCCCGCGTCCTCGCCGCGTCGTCCAGCCGCGCCCGGCTGGCCGCCGGCGCCCGCGCGCTGGAGGAGAGCACACCATGGCGGTCGAGCAAGCCGAAATCGAGGATATCCAGCACAAGGTCATCTCCACCGGCTCGGCCGAGATCGACAAGAAGATGGGCGGCGGCATCCCGCACGGCTCGCTCATCCTGATCGAGGGCCAGTCGAACGCCGGCAAGTCCGTCGTCTCCCAGCAGCTCGCCCACGGCGCCCTGAACAACGGCGCCCGTGTCGCCATGTACACGACCGAACAGACCACCCGCAGCCTGCTGCGCCAGATGGAATCGCTTTCGCTCGACGTCAGCGACTTCTACCTGCTCGGCGCCTTCAACGTTTACCAGGTGCCGGCCGCGATGTCCGAGACCGCTGCCGTCACGGCGTTCGACAAGCTCCTCGCACACTGGGAGAAGCTCGCTGGGCACTTCGACGTCATCTTCTTCGACTCGCTCACATCGTTCGTCTCGCAGGTGTCCGACACCAAGACACTCCAGTTCCTGACGGCCGCGAAAGACATCGTCGACCGCGATATCACCATCTTCTTCACGCTGCACTCGCACGCGTTCGAGGACTCGATGTTTGCGCGCATCCGCTCGCTCTGCGACGCGCACCTCCGCCTGCGCGTGGAGGAGATGGGTGACATGCTCGTGAAGGTGCTCGAGGTGGCGAAGGTACGCGGCGCCGCCAAGACCACCGGCAACATCATCACCTTCGATGTCGAGCCGGGGCTGGGCATGAAGATCGTGCCGATCTCGAAGGCGAAGGCGTAGGAGGCAGATGCCACAGCGGCTGCCGTTCGATGTGCCCGAACAGGCCGACGACGCGCACCGCAAGGGCGCGCCCGCCGCGTCATGCCCGATCCACAACGTCCTCTCGCCCGAGCTGCGTGACGTTGCCGAGCAGGCGCCGCACCTGATGTCGTACCTGCACAAGGTGCCGCTCGCCGAGTTCGGCCCGCCCACCTACTACCCCGAGATCAACCGCAAGATGGGCGATATCAAGGACCCCAACCTGATCTATCCCGTCGGCACGAACACCTTCATCCACATTTTCCCCGACCACTCCGAGGCCCGGAACTACTACATCGCCATCGAGCCCGGCACCGACCAGCTCGGCGACCTCCTCGAGGAGATGGAGTACCGCCTGCTCGACTTCGTCGAGATCCTCGCCGAGGCCGATACGCCCGAGGCCAAGACGGAGGTCCTGCTCAAGGCGATCGAGGATTCCGTCGCGGTCGTCGACTACGTGCCGGTGCCGGGCGAGACGAAGGAGGCACGGGCCCGCGGCGAGGCGGCCGGCCGCGAGGCGCGCGAGGAACGCCAGCGCGAGCAGGCCGCCGCGCGGGCGGCGAAGAACGGCGAAGGCGGCTTCCTGCGCTTGCCCTTCGGCGGCGGCGGCCCAGCGACCGCCACGCGTGGGAGCGGCAAGATCAAGTGCACGCAGGCGGACCTCGAGAGCCTCAAGTACATGGTCGTGCGCGATAAGGTCGGCATGGGCCCGCTCGAGCCCCTCATCACTGACCCCTGGATCGAGGACATCTCCTGCAGCGGCATCGGCCCCGTCTACATCGAGCACAAGATCTTCGGCGGCCTCAAAAGCAGCATCAACTTCGACACACACGAAGAGCTCGATGACTTCGTCCTCAAGCTCGCCGAGAAGATGAAGAAGCCCGTCACCTTCCGTAACCCGATCGTCGACGCGACGCTCCCGGACGGCTCGCGTATCAACATCGTCTACGGCGGCGATGTCTCGAAGAACGGCTCGAACTTCACCATCCGCAAGTTCATGGGCACGCCCCTGTCGATCGTCGACATCTGCAACTCCGGCGCGCTCACCTGGCAGATGGCCGGCTATCTCTCGCTCATCGTCGAGGAGGGCATGAACTTCTTCGTCTCGGGCGAGACGGCCTCGGGCAAGACGACGCTGATGAACGCGCTCATGACGTTCATCAGGCCCGACGCCAAGATCGTCAGCATCGAAGACACGCCCGAGGTCCAGGTGCCGCACCAGAACTGGACGCGCGAGGTCGTCCGCGGCGCGACGGCGCAGGGCGGCGGCGTCGACATGTTCAGCCTCCTCAAGGCCGCCCTCCGCCAGCGTCCGAACGAGATCATCATCGGCGAGATCCGTGGCGAGGAGGGCAACATCGCGTTCCAGGCGATGATGACCGGCCACGCCGTCTGCGCCACCTTCCACGCGGCGTCCGTCGAAAAACTCATCCAGCGCGTGACCGGCGCGCCGATCAACGTGCCGCGGACGTACGTCGAGAACCTCAACTGCGTCGTCATCGCCAGCGCCGTCCGCCTGCCCTCCGGCAAGATGGGGCGCCGCATCCTCAGCATCTCCGAGATCATCGGCTACGACCCGACAACCGGCTCCTTCTCCTTCGTCGAAGTCTTCCGCTGGGACCCGGTGAACGACCAGTTCGAGTTCGTCGGCCTCAACAACAGCTACCTGCTCGAGCAGCGCATCGCGCCCGCCCGTGGCCTCTCAGAGAAGAACCGCCGCCTCATCTACAAGGAAGTGGACCGTCGCGGCGAGCTCCTGAAGAAGCTCGGCGAGTCGGGCGTCACGAACTTCTACGAGCTCTTCAAGCTCATCTCGAAAGCGCAGAAGCAAGGGCTGTTCTGAACCAAGGACTGTTCGCGCGACGCCAAAACGTCAAGGAGGACGACATGGTTGCCAGCACCACGACGACGAATCATCTCCCGCGCAGGCGCCCCGTCATCACCACGATCACGCGCGCCGATCGCTTCTACGTCTCCGGAATCCTCGCCGGCCTCGCGATCCTCGCCGGCGAGCTCCTGTTCGACCGCTTCGTCAACAGCGAGGCGATCACCTCCATCCGCTACCCGGAGATGGTGCTCGCCTGCTACGCCACCGCCGCCGCGTTCTGGGCGCTGAGCCGCCTCATGCAGCCGTTCATGCGGCCGTTCGCGCTGCTCCCGGCCAGCCTGCCCGCCGTCGTCCTCGGCCTGCTCGTCGCGCTGTGGGCGTTCTGGCCGGCGCACCTCATCGCGGCCGCGCTCATCTTCTACGGCGCCTGCGCGTCGATCGAAGAAGGCCGGCCCGCGCGCGTCAACCCGCCGCAGCTCACGGGGGGTCATCCTCGCGGCCAACGCCCCTAGTAGGACTTCTGTAGCTTGCGTCTCCGTGGCGATTCGGCGCTACGCCGCGCGCCAGCCGTGCATCCGGCTGCGCATCGCCGCCGCCAGCGCCTGCACCAGCACGCTGTCGACGTCGTGTTCGCGCGTGCACGCGACGACCCCCACGAGCCACGTCCGCTTGTTCAGCGAGGCGCTGCGCAGCGACAACTCCGCCGCGACCCGTTGCGCCACGGCCTCCGCTGCCGGCTCGGGCGTCTCCGGCAACACGGCCAGGTATGACCCATCCGACATCACGCCGACGTGGTCCGTGTTGCGGAGCTGGGCGGCGAGCGTCTCCCGCACGAGGGCGTGCTCGGCTGGGTGGAGCTTCTCATGCGGCAGCAAGTAGCCCAGGATGCGCAGCACTGAGAGCGGCCGTCCGTAGCGGTGGACGCGCGCCAGCTCGTCGCCGAGCACGCGGCGCACCGCGCCCTCCTGGAGGACGGGGCCGTAGGGCGCGGCCGGCCCCTCACCCGCCCGCGGCTCATCGTGCTTCCCAGCAGTCTTCCGCAGGAACGGCATCTCACAGGGATCGTCGGCGGCGCTGGCGAGAAGCAGCAGTCCCGCGCGCCTTACAGATGTGCGAAACTCGCGCGAAAGCGCCGCGTATCAGAGTAAATACCGCGTTTCACCTTTCGCCCGGCCTGGGAGTGGCCGAGCCCGTCCGCGGGGCTTACTCCATCACCTTCAGCGTCGCTGGCACGTCCGTCCGCGCCAGCCGCCGCCAGTGCAGCACCGGCGCTGCCGCGACGACGAGCATGCCCAGCCCCGCGGCGATGAGCAGCGTCGTCGTCCCGATCGTCGCCTTGATGTAGATATCGGGCAGCGTCGCTGCCACCCGCGTTGCCAGCAGGATGCGCAACAGCACCCAGCCCAGGCCAACGCCGCCCGCCGTCGCCAGCACGCCGAGGATCAGGCTCTCGACCATTGCCATGCGCACGACGGTGCCCACCGGCACGCCGAACGCAAACATCGTCGCGTGCTCCCGCGCGCGCTCGTCCATGCTGATGCTCGACGAATTGAAGGCAATGAGCAGCGCGATGAGCAGCATCGCCCCCTCGACGACGCGGAGCACCACGACGAACTGGTCCAGGAAATCGCGGATCGCCTTCGCCGTCGCGCCGACCTGCTGGATCGAGCTGACGCCGTCCATCACGAACAGCGCCCGCTTCACCTCGTCGGCGCTCACCCCCGGCGCAGGAATGACCGTCGCTTCGTTCGCGAACGGCGCCGGCGCGAAGAGCGCATAGTGGTTGGTGTCGATGTACGTCACGAAACGGAGCGGGTGCGGGTGCACGCCGAGCACCGGCAGCTCGTCCCGCACCGTCGTAATCGCGCCGGTCGCGTCGACCTTCGGGTGCTCCAGCGCGACTGTCTCGCCGATGCGCACGCCGAGCTGCTTCGCCGCCAGCTCCGATAGGTAGATGCCCGGCGTGGAACGGTCCCGCGACCCGGCGATCAGCGTCGGCTTCCAGATCGCGCTGTCGACGTCGATCAGGTGCACCTCCGCTTCGAGTTCGTGCCCCTTGTGCCGAAGCGTGCCACCGAGCCGCGCGCCCGCCTCGCCCTCCGCGACCAGCGGCGATTCAAGTACGGCGCGCACCTGCGGCGCATCGGCCGGAAAGAAGCGCCCGAAGCCCACGTCGAGGCGGCCGGGCGAGCCGCCGAGCAGCTCCGCGTCGCCCCGGTGCGTCGTCTCGATGAACGAATCGATCATGCCGACGAACGCGATCAGCGCCGCCAGCGCCGCCGCGATCCCCAGCGCCGTCAGTAGTGCGCGCCGCGGCGCCCGCACGATGTTCCGGACCGGCAGCTGCGCGAACGTCCGCCCCGGCAGCCGCAGGAAGCGCAGCGACGGCACGACGCGGCTGGCCGCCGCGCGGTACGCCGGCCGGATGGCGGCGATCGGCGGTACGGAGACGGCCCGCCACACCGGCCATGCCGTGGCCACCAGCGGCAGCACGAAGCCCATGCCGGCGACGACGCCGAACAGCCGCCACTGGAACGGCGTGCGCCACTCCGGCAGTGGCTGCACGTCGCGCACGAACGTCATCATCAGCTGGCCGAGCCCGTAGCCAACGCCGGCGCCGACCAGCACGCCCAGCAGCGCGATCTCCGCACCCATCAGCATCGGCCGCACGGCGATCCGCCACGGCGAGACGCCGAGCGCCATCGCGATGCCGATCTCACGCCGCTGCGATTCGACGACACGCGCCGTGAGATTGAACGCCGCGCCCACCGCGCCCGCGAAGATCAGCGCAGCGAGCACGTCGTACACCTGCTGGTCACCCTCGATGTCCCGGTCGTTCAGCCGGAACGCCGGGTCCTCGTCGCGCGTGGTCACCTCGGCCGCCACCCCCGGCAGCGCCGACCGCAGACCGTCCTCGAGCCGTTGCCGCACCGCCTCGATATCCGCGCCTTCCCGTAGCGTGACCACGAGGTCGTTCACCATGCCCGGAGCGCCGAGCAGGCGCTGCGCCGTCTCGAGCGAGGTGAACACGGCGGCGAAATTGGCCTCCGCCAGCAGGTCGCCGCGCTCCGAGGTCACGACGAAGAACTCCGGCGTCAGCGCCTGCCCGACGTAGGCGAGGCGACGGCCGCCGCTGACCGTGATCGTGCCCGTGGGTGGCAGCCCGTAGTGCTTGGCGAAGTTGCGCTCGAGCATCGCCACATCGCCGCCCGCGTCGTCCGGCGCGAGCGCGCGGCCTTGCGCGGCGTCGAGCGCGTTGACGTGCGGCGCAGCGTCGACGGGCACGCCGTAGATCGCGCCGGGCACGAGGATCGCCTGGTCGCCCGCGGAGGCGTCGACCTGGATATTGCCGATCAGGCGCTCGTCGGCCGCGTTGATGTCGTCCGGTGCGATCTCGCGCGCGGCGGCGGCCAGAGAGTCCGCCGGCGCCTTCGTGTTCTCGGCGAGGTGCACGCGGATGTCGTACATCCGCAGCGCGTCATAGCCGGCGTCCGTGGAGATGCGGCGCCAGCGCGTCACGCTCGAGAGGCCGGCATAGCTGCCCGTGCCCAGCGCGATGACGATCGCGATTGCCGCCACCTGCAGCCAGCGCGCGCGCAGGTCGCGCAGCGACCAGCGCACAACGAGGCTACTGCCGGCACGGGCGCTACCAGAAGAGGTCGCGGACATGGACCTTCCCCCCGGGCGGCGGGCCGTCTCCCGTGATCCGGCCGCCGCGTAGCTCGAGCACGCGGTCGGCGGCCCGCGCGATCTCGCGGTTGTGCGTCACGAGGATCACCGTGCGGCCGGTGCCGACCTGCGCCTGCAGCAGCTCCAAAATGCGCGTACCGGTCTGGAAGTCGAGCTCGCCGGTCGGCTCGTCGGCGAGGATCAGCGGATTGCCGGTCGCGAGCGCGCGGGCGACCGCGACGCGCTGCTGCTCACCCCCTGAGAGCTGGCCCGGGAACTGGTCGAGCCGCTCCCCGAGGCCGACGCTGCGCAGGACCTCCGCCGCGCTCGGGCCGTCGTGGCGTCCGGCGGCGTCGATGCCGAACTGCACGTTCTCGCGCGCGGTCAGGCCGGGGAACAGATTGAAGCTCTGGAAGATGAAGCTGACCGTATGGCGGCGGATCTCGAACATCTCCCGCCGCGACGCGCGCGTGCAGTCGCGCCCGGCGATGCGTACGCTGCCGCCGCTCGCGTTGTCGAGCGCGCCCATGATGTTGACCAGCGTCGTCTTGCCGCTGCCCGACGGCCCGAGCACGACGACGAACTGCCCGTACGGAATGGTCAGCGTCACGGCGTCGAGGGCGGTGATCGTGCTGCTGCCAGATTCATACCGGCGGCTGACATCGATCAGCTCGACGGCGTTTCCCGCCGCCGTGCGCTCCTCCACAGGCGCTTCGGACCGTGGCCGCATGGCTAAGAGCGTACGGCAATTCGAAGCCGCGGCGCCCGGGCCGGATGGACGTATCCGTCGGCGTCCGCCCCGCCGATAGACTGACTGCATGACCACCGACGTGCGCGAGCAACAGGGCCCCGTCCACGCGCCGGAGTTCCCGCCCGGCGTCACCTGGCTCCAGGGTGGGCCGCTGACGATGGCCGGCCTGCGCGGCAAGCCGGTCCTCATCGACTTCTGGGACTACACCTGCCTGAACTGCATCCGCACGCTGCCCTACGTCAAGGAGTGGCACCGCCGCTACAGCCCGCTCGGGCTCGCCGTCATCGGCGTGCACGCGCCGGAGTTCTCGTTCGCGCGCGAGTCCTCGAACGTGCTCCGATTCGTCCGCGAGCAGGGCATCCAGTACCCGGTTGTGCTCGACAACGACTACGCGATCTGGCAGGCGTACGCGAACCGCTACTGGCCGGCGAAGTACCTCGTCGACGCCAACGGCTACCTGCGCGCCTACCACCACGGCGAGGGCGCCTATCGCGAGACGGAGGAGCTGCTGCAGGCGCTGCTCCGCGAGACCTTCCCGCAGGTCCTGCTCCCCGGCCTGATGGAGCCCGTCCGGGACGAGGATCGTCCAGGCGCCGTCTGCTATCGCGTGACGCCGGAGCTCTACCTTGGCTACCTGCGCGGCGCCATCGGCAACGCCAGGGGCCTCGAGCCCGACCGCCCGTCGCGCTACAGCGACCCCGGCAAGCACGTCGACGGCATGTTCTACCTCGACGGCGACTGGCTGCTCGCCGGCGAGTACCTGGCGCGGCCCGCCGGCGCCCAGGGCGAGAGCCGCCTCGTCGTGCCGTACATGGCCAAGGACGTGAACCTCGTCGCGCACCCGCCCACCTTCGGTGGCGCGGCCACGCTCGCGCTCACGCAGGACGGCAGGCCACTCGCGCCCGAGGACGCCGGCGAGGACGTCGCCGCAGGCGCTGGCGTCGCCACCGTGACCGTCGACCAGCCGCGCATGTACCGGCTCGTCGCCAATCGCGAGATCGACCGCCACGAGCTGACGCTCACGACGACGTCCGACGGCGTCGCCCTGTACGCCTTCACCTTCACGTCGTGCGTGATGCCCGAATAACCCCGCGTACATGGTGCCTGCGGGCGTCGGGCGGGCCTGCGCCCCGCGCAGCAGTCCACCCCAGGCCCCACCCTCTCGCGAACGGCCGCGATGCGGTCCGCGGCATGGACAGGCCCGAAGACCTATCCCTGCGAAGCGGTGGCGCGCGCCTGGCCGGCGGCTGCCCGGATGGCGGCCAGCAGCGCGCGGTCGATCTCGTGCTTCGCAACGAAGCAGGTCGCGCCGGCGAGGTGCGCGAGCTGCCGCGTCGGTGTGTCGTCGTAGAGGCTGAGCATGATGACGGCCGTGCCGGGGAGCGCCTCGGTGATCCGGCGGCAGGCGGCGATGCCCCCTGAGCCCGGCATCTCCACGTCCATCAGCACGACGTCCGGCCGCAGCCGTTCGGCCTCGGCGACGGCCGCCTCGCCGTCCGCGGCCTCGCCGGCCACGACGACATCGTCCTCGAGGGTGAGGCGCATGCGCAGGCCGCAGCGGATCGAGTCCTGGTCGTCCACGAGAAGGACCCGGATGGGGCGCTCCATCCCTCGATCGTCTCGCGTCGCCGCGGGCGTGTCGACGGCCGGACGGCGGACGGCGGGCAGGGCGAAGGGCGGAGGCGCCGGCTCCGCCGTTTGGCGGAGGACGTGACGCGCCGCCACCTCTACGCTCGCATCGGACCGTTCGGCCGGCCGGCAGGCGAGCTCGAGGACCGGGACCGCAGCCGCCTCGCCGGCGGCGAGGACCGGTCCGAAAACGCCTCCGTCCGAGGAGGACTCATGGCTCCGCCAGTCGCTGCTGAATCTGGACGTCATCTCGATTGCCTTCTCGATCTTGCTGCTACAGTGATACGCCATTCCGCGCCCGGGCCGGATCGGCCGCGCGGCTGGTCGACGCATCCGTCGTTCGGCCGAGGACGGGAGTGCAGCAGAGGTCGCCCGTGCCCATCCGAATCGTCATCGCCGACGACCACAGCGTCGTGCGCCAGGGCCTGAAGATGTTCCTCGGCCTCGACCCCGAGCTCGAGATCATCGGCGAGGCGGCTGACGGCGCGGAGGCCGTGCGTCTGGCGCGCGAGCTGAAGCCAGACGTCGTGCTCATGGACATGCTCATGCCCGTCATGGACGGCATCGCCGCCACGCAGGCGATCCGCAGCGAGCTGCCCGACACCGAAGTGATCGCGCTCACCTCCGTCCTTGAGGACTCGTCCGTCGTCGGCGCCGTCAAGGCCGGCGCGATCGGCTACCTGCTGAAGGACACCCAGGCCGATGAGCTCTGCCGGGCGATCAAGGCCGCCGCTGCTGGCCAGGTGCAGCTCTCGCCACAGGCCGCCAGCCGCCTCGTGCGCGAGGTGCGCGCGCCAGAGAGCCCGCAGACGCTCACCGAACGCGAGGTGGATGTGCTGCGGTTGCTCGCACAGGGGAAGGCGAACAAGGAGATCGCGCGCGAGCTGGTGATCGGCGAGAAGACCGTCAAGACGCATGTCAGCAACATCCTCATGAAGCTCGGCGTCCAGAGCCGGACGCAGGCCGCCCTGTACGCCGCCCAGATCGGCCTCGCGCCGCTCGAACCCGCCTCCTAGATCGCCGCCGTGCAGCGCTACCTGCCCCGACGCCTCAGCGCGAAGCTCTACCTCTCCGTCCTCGTCTTCCTCGTGGTGCTCGCCGTCGCCACCGCCGCGCTCGTCCTCTTCGGCTTCCGCCGCACCCAGACGAACGCCACCTCGCAGACGCGCCAGGCGCTCGACGACCAGCAGCGCCAGACGCTGCTGCATCTCTCGCAGGCGCAGGCATCGTTCGGCCAGCTGCTCGTCGAGCAGGCCGTACTCAAGGGACAGAACGCCGCCGCCTACTTCGCGCGCGCCGCCACCGACGCCGTCGAGCCGTCGGCGGATCCGGCATCGCTCGTGCGCGCCGCCGATGGCCGCATGTTCGACGCCAGCGGCGGCCGCGTCACCGACGTCTGGGTGCCGGCATCGGTCACGCTCGATGAAGCGACGGCCGCGCGCGTGCGCGAGTCGGCCGCGTTCGACGCGCTCTTCCCATCGCTCTTCGGCACGCGCAGCGCCGTCCTCGGCACGAACGACACGCTCGGCGTCTCCTACACCGACGATCGGGGCATCACGCGCTACTTCCCCGCCAACGGCTTCTCGCAGCGCGCGCCCGCCGACATCGACGACGCACTGCGTGAGGCGATCGACGCGCTCGGGCCCGCACGCAACCCCACGCGCCGCACGCTATGGACCACGCCGTACGTCGACCCCGCGCGCGGCGGCTCGATCGTCACCGCCCGCACGCCCGTCTACGTCGGCTCGGACTACCGCGGCTTCGTCGCCGTCGACCTCTCCGTGCCGTCGCTGCTCGCGCAGGCCGACGCGATCCGCGTCACCGAGCACGGCTACGCTTTCGTCATCGACCGCGACGGGCGCCTCATGCCGAGCGCCCGTGCCGGCGACGTGCAGGCGGCGCTCGATGCCGCCGGCGAAGACGGCCCGATGGCCGCCGTGCTCGGTGCCATGCGCCGAGGCGAGACCGGCGTCCAGCAGACGCGCATCGCCGGCGAGGAGGTGCTGGTCTCCTACGCCGGGCTCGGCGAGTTCGGCGGCAGCCTCGCGCTCGTCGCGCCGCTGTCCGACGTGCGCGGCCCGGTCGCTGGCATCACGGACGAGATCAACGCCTCGGGCAACCGCACGGTCGCCTTCACGCTCGCGGTCATGGCCGGCTTCTTCGTGCTCGCGCTCGCCGGCACGACGTGGCTGACGCGCCGCCTCTTCCTGCTGCCGATCGAGGGCCTGGTGCGCGGCACGCGCTCGGTCGCCGCGGGCGACCTCGAGTGGCAGATCCCGGTCGAATCGGACGACGAGCTGGGCCAGCTCGCCGACTCGTTCAACATGATGACCGCTGAGATCCGCCAGCGCGATGCCACCCTGCGCGAGCGCGAAGAGCAGTACCGCAGCATCTTCGAGTCGACGAACGACGGGATCATCATTACCGCGCGCGACGGCACGGTCGTCGCCGCCAATCGTGCGACCTGCGAGATGCACGGCTATGCGCTCGACGAGTTCCTTGCGCTCGACCCGCACCAGTTCATCCACCCCGATGACCACCACCTGTTTCACCGCTTCATGGACGAGGTGTTCTCCGGTCGCGAGTTCCGCGGCCGCGCGCGCGATATCCGGAAAGACGGCTCCAGTTTCCACGTCGACGTCCTCGGCACGCCCGTCGCCTACGGCGGCGAGCTGCATGCGCTGGCCGTCGTCCGCGATATCAGCGAGCAGGTCGCCGCCGAGGAAGAGCTGCGCAAGGCGCACGACCTGCTCGAACAGCGTGTCGAGGAGCGTACACGCGAGCTGACGACGCTCGTCGAGGTCGCCCGCAGCGTCTCGTCGACCCTCGAGCTGCGGCCGCTCTTGGCGACGATCCTCGACCAGCTCCAGACGGCGACCGGCTACGTCGGCGCTTCGATCCTCCTGCGCGAGGGCGACACGCTCGTCATCGCCGGCACGCGCGGGCCGGCCGGCGTCGGCGCGGAGCAGCGCGCGGTCGGCGTCCGCTTCCCGCTCGCGCGCATGATGGACTTCTGGGAGCTGATGCAGCGCGGCGAAGCCTCGCTCGTCGCTGACGTGCGCGGCGCCTCGGAGGGCGCCCGCACCTACCAGCGCGCCGTCGGTGACCTGATGGGCACGCCGGCGTTCAGCTACGTCCGCTCATTCATGGCGGTGCCGCTGCGCTGGCGCGACGAGGCGATCGGCGCGCTAACGCTCTCCGCCGATGAGCCCGATGCCTACACCGAGGACGACGTGCGCGTCGCGCGCGGCATCGCGGCCCAGGCGGCCGCCGCCATCGAGAACGCGCGCCTGTACGAGCAGACGCAACAGCGCACGCGCGAGCTGGGCGGCCTCCTCCAGGTCGCGCAGTCCGTGGCCTCGACCCTCGAGCTCCGCGAGGTCTCTGGCGCGATCCTCGACCAGCTCCAGGGCCTCGTGCCCTACACCTCGGCCTCCGTCTCGATCCTCGATGGCGACACGCTCGGCGCCCTCGAGAGCCGCGGCCCGCTGCCGCTCGACTGGCTCGAGCGCTTCCGCGTGCCCATGGCGACGCTCGGCGGCTATACGGCCGCGCGCGACGGCCGCCCCCCGCGCCGCGAGCCCGTCCGCATCGACGATATCTGGGGCGATGCGCCCGGCGCCGAGCTCTTCCGTTCCATCTCGCGGCGCGCCGCGGAGATGGCCGGGCTGACGCTCGCCCCCATCCAACCGCTGCACTCCTACCTCGACGTGCCCCTCGTCGCGAAGGAGCGTCTCGTTGGCCTGCTGACCATGTTGCACGAGCGGCGCGCCTTCTACACCGACGAGCACGTGCGCCTCGCCCGCTCCGTCGCCGCGCAGGCCGCCATCGCCGTCGAGAACGCCCGCCTCTATGAGCAGACGCAGCAGCGCACGCGCGAGCTGACGGCGTTGCTCGATGTCTCGCACACCGTCGCCGCGACGCTCGACCTGCGCCAGATCGTCGCCCTCATCCTCGACCAGCTCCGCACGGTGCTCGACTACACCGGTGGCTCGCTCATGCTCGTCGAGGGCGACGAGTTCGTCATCATCGACTCGCGCGGCCCGCAGCGTGGCGTGCCGGAGACGAAGGCCATCGGCATGCGCTGGAAGATCGCCGAATGGCCCGTCTGGTGGGAGCGCATGCAGCGCGGCCACGGCTTCATCATCCGCGACGTCCTCGACCCCGACGACCCCGACGCCCGCACCTACCGCCGCGCGCTCGGCGTCCACCGGCGCGAGGAGGCGTTCGTCTACGTGCGCAACTGGGCCGCCGTCCCGCTGATCGCCCGCGACCGCGTCGTCGGCATGCTGAGCTTCTCGCGCAACACGCCCGGCTACTTTAACGCCACGCACACGCAGCTCGCCCGCGCCGTCGCCGACCAGGCCGCGATCGCGATCGAAAACGCGCGGCTCTTCGAGGAGACGCAGCGCCGGGCGCGCGAGCTCGGCGCCCTCGTCGATGTCGCCAAGGGCATCGCCTCGAACCTCCAGCAGGGCCCGCTCGTCGGCTCGATCATCGACAGCCTGAAGATGCTCGTGCCGCACCAGGCGGCGTCCGTCCTGCTGCGCGACGGCGATACGCTACGCGTCCTGTCATACGACCCCGATGCCCCTTACCGCCCCCGCTCACCCGAGGTGCGCCTTCCGCTCGCGCCCATGCGCCAGCTCTGGGCGGTCGTCGAGCGCGGCGAGGCTTTGCGCGTCGACGACGTCCGCAGCGACGACGACCCGCGCGCGCTCGCCCTGCGCCGCGGTGCCGGCGGCCTCATGGCCACCGCGCTCTCGTACATGCGCGGCTTCCTCGCCGTGCCCCTCCGGCTCGGCGAACGCACGATCGGCGTCCTCGCCCTCGGCAGCTCCGAGCCGGCGAGCTTCACTGACGAGCACGCGACCATCGCCCGCGCCGTCGCCGACCAGGCGGCCGTCGCGCTCGAGAACGCCCGCCTGTTCGAGGAGACGCAACGCCGCGCGCGTGAGACCGAGGCCCTCCTCCGCGCCGACGCCGAGCTCTTCCGCTCGCTCAACATCGAGGACGTCTTCCAGGCGCTGTGCGATGTCGCGGTCGATGTCCTCGAAGTCGACGAATGCATGGTGTCGACGGTCGACGACGACGAGGGCCACTACACCGCGCGCGCCTCGCGCAACATCCCGCCCGAAACGCTCGCGATGATCGCCGACATCCGTCAGCGCTCGCCGCGCCGCGCGCTCGCTGTCCTCGACCGCACGGTGGTCTACGATGACCCAGCCGCCGCTATCCCCGAGATGCGCGAGGTGTTCGAGCGCGACGGCATCCGCATGCGCGTCGACGTGCCGATCCGTTCTCCCTCCGGCCTCCACGGCGTCTTCGGGCTCGCGTATCACGAGACGCACGAATTCTCCGACCGCGACCGCCGGCTCTTCGAGGCGCTCGCCGAACGCGCCGCCGTCGCGCTCGACAACGCCGCGCTCTACGAGCGCGCCGGCCAGGCGGCGTCGCTCGAGGAGCGCCAGCGTCTCGCGCGTGAGCTCCACGACTCGGTCTCGCAGGCGCTCTATGGCATCGCCCTCGGCGCCCGCACCGCGCGCACGCAGCTCGACCGCGACCCCGCGCGCGTCGCCGAACCGCTCGACTACGTCCTTTCGCTCGCCGAGGCCGGCCTCACGGAGATGCGCGCGCTGATCTTCGAGCTGCGCCCGGAGTCGCTCGAGACAGAGGGCCTCGTCGCCGCCATCCAGAAGCAGGTCGCCGCCACCCAGGCGCGCTTCGGCATCCAGGTTGAGGCGTCGATGGCCGCCGAGCCCGATGCGCCGCCGGCCGTCAAAGAGGCCGTGTACCGGATCACCCAGGAGGCGCTGCACAACGTCGTCAAGCACGCGCACGCCACGCAGGCGTCCGTGCGCCTGTCCGCCGGTGACGGCGTCGTCCGCGTCGAGGTGCGCGACAACGGCGCCGGCTTCGACGCCGGCGGCTCGTTCCCCGGCCACATCGGCCTGCGCTCCATGCGCGAGCGCGCTGCCAAGCTGCGCGGCACGCTCTCGATCGAGAGCGCGCCGGGCGCAGGCACCCGCGTCATTGCCGAGCTCCCGCTTGACGGCGCGGCCACGCGGCCACGCTAGCCCTCGCGGCGCGTTACGCTGCGCGCATGCCCGCCGACCCGCAGTTGCGTGCGCTCGCCGACGAGGACTACTGCTACCTCACTACCACCGGCCGCGTCTCCGGCCGCCCCCACACGGTCGAGATCTGGTTCGCCATCGAAGGCCGCACGCTGTACGTGCTCGCCGGCGGCGGACGCCGCGCCGATTTCGTCCGCAACGCCGAGCGCGAGCCGAAGGTGACCGTCCGCATCGGCGAGCGCACGTTCGAGGGCCGCGCTCGCGTCGTCGAGGACGGCGATGAGGATGCGCTCGCCCGCCGGCTGCTGCTGGCGAAGTACCGGCCGCGCTACCGCGGCGGCCTCGGCGAGTGGGGCCGCACCGCGCTGCCGTTTGCCGTCGACCTGGCGCTCGCGCGGCGCGCGTTCTAACAGACGCCGAACTGCACCGCCACCGTGCCGAGGTCGGCCGCTGAGATGACGCCGTCCCGCGTCACGTCGAAGTCCAGCACGTACGCTGGCAGCGTCTTCGGCCCGAACGCGCTCGCCACCGACCCGAGGTCGGCCGCGTTGACGATCTGGTCATTATTCACCGATGCGATCTCCTTGGCGTCGCTGCAGGCATCGCCGTCGGTGTTCGGGACGAGCGGATTCGTGTGCCATCCGCGCGCTTCGATGCCGTCGCGGATGCCGTCGCCGTCGCTGTCGGCCGCATTCGGGTTCGTGCCGAGCGCCGCCTCCACGCTATCGGGCAAGAAATCGCCATCGGTGTCGCCCGGCGGCGCCGGTGGTGGCACCGATGCCGCGCTCGCCGGGTCCGTCCCGAACAGGCACTCCAGCGCGTCCGACGTCAGGTCCCCGTCGCTGTCGGCCTTCAGGGGGTTCGTCGGCCCCGAGGCCGATGGGCACGGCGGCCCGGAGATCTCCGCGGCGTCCGTGAGGCCGTCGTTGTCGTCGTCGCTGTCGCACGCGTCGCCCGCGGTGTCGCCGTCCGGGTTCGTGACGTCGTCGAACGCGAAGCGCGGGTGCGGCAGCACGATCAGCTCGCGGTCGTTATTCGCCTGCGTCGGGTTCGGCGTGCTCGGGCAGTTGTCTGAGACGTCCGGCACCCCGTCGGCGTCGCCGTCCGGTGGGCAACCCGCGGCGTTCGCCGCCGCGGCGGCGCTGAGGCGCCCGCTGCCATAAGTGTTGTCTGCGCCCAGCGATCCAAGGTCGACCGCCGTCGAGGTGAGCGCCGACCGCAACGCCGTACGGTCGTTCGCGGGATTGTCGCCGGGTTCGCCCGCCTTCAGCACCGGCCGGCAGCTCAGCACGAGCGCGGCGACCGCGGCCGCGTGCGGCGCCGCCGCCGACGTCCCGAAGAACGGCGTGAAGAAGCCGCCGTTCGCCGTCACCGCGACGCCGTCGATTGCCGTGGCGTCGGGCTTCATGCGGCCGTCGTTCGTCGGGCCGCGGCTCGAGAAGAACTCGATCGCATCGTTGCCCGCGTCCGCCGCGTCGATCGCGCCGAGCGCCATCACGCCGCCGCCGGCGTCGCTCTGGTTCGAGACGCTCGATGACGCCGTGTCGTAGTTCAGGCACGGCCCCGTCGCCGTCAAGAGCGGGGCGCAGTCGCCGAGCACGAACATATCGAGGGTGCGTGCGGCGCCGCTGTGCTTGTTGATCACGATGTCGAAGTACTGCGAGACGCCCGTGTTGTTCGTGTAGACGATCCGTTCGGTAGGCGACTGCGAGCCAGATTGCACATTCGTGCTGCTCGCCACGATGGTGCCCGTGCTGTCGCGGAAGAGATAGAGATCGTAGTCATTCGCCGAGCCGCCCCATGGGTCGTTCCACTGCAGGAAGATCGCGATCGTCCCGCCCGCGGTCACGTACACCGGGTCGAAGTCCACGCTGCCGATCCCGAAGATGTCCGTCGTCGATGCCGTCGCCTGGAAGCGGTGCGCGTTGTACGAGCCCACCGGGTCGAAGTCCGTGTACAGCTCCTGGTAGTGGTTGCCGGCGCCGTTGCCGACGGCCGTGTAGTAGCCGCGGATGCGGTTCGCCGCGTTGTTTAGCGCGTTCGACGTGTTCTGCGAGACGGTGCTCGTGCCGTCGTATGGACCGACGTTGAACCACCCCACGTCATCAACGACGACGTCATTGTTCTGCGCCAGGCAGTTCACCGCGGCGTTGAAGTCGAGGCTCGTCGCCGTCGTCGTGTTGAGGCCGAAGTAGCCGATCATGATCTGCGCGTCCGGCGCCAGGTCATGCACGATCTCGGCCATGGCCGTCCCCTCGGCGCCCGCGCCCGGGCTCGTCGCGTCGGCTGGCTGTCCCGCTGGCGCGCTGACGATCACGTCGCAGGTGGTCGTATCGACCGACGCGGGCAGGTCGCCACTCGCGATCGACGCCGCAAGCCCCTCGGCGCCGTCGGAGAGCACGCCCACCTTCACGCCCGCGCCGCCGACGCCGTAGACGCTCCGTAGCTGGTCGGCGTGCAGGATCGCGTCGCCCGCCGAGGTGACGCTGCCCGCGAAGCGGTACGGCCGGTCGGGCGGCCGTACCTGCCGCACGCCGGGCAGCGCCGCCAACGCCCGCAGCGCGCCGACGGGCACCATCGCCTGCACGATCGTGCCGTCGTCGCTGACACGCTCCACCCGTGCCCCCAGTGCGGCGGCGGCACCCACAACGTCCCCGGCGCCCGCGCCATCGCGAGCGATGTCGATGTACACCTGCACAGCGCCATCGTCGCCGAAGGCGAGCCCGGGCGGCCTCGGGTTCGGGCCGCCCGCGGCTGTCCGGCTGAGGGCATCAAGGTCGCTCGACAGCACGGGCGAGCCGTCGCGCTCGCGGGCGGGAACGGCGAGCTGCCCTGAGGACGACGGTGGTGCGGTGACGGGCGGCGGCGGCGTTTTCCGGGCGGTGCCGCGGCCTTCGGCGGCGGGAAGGAGTGCGGGGATCAGGGCGGCGGCGCATGCCACGGCGAGCAGGGAGAACGTCCTGATCTGCCGCGTCACGTCACCTTCCCCGCTTCTGCTTCAAAACCGTGGGGACGGCGGATGCTACGGGATTGTCATGAGGGATCGCAACCCTCCGATACGGACATATTCGCACGGCGCAAGTTACCCGTCAAGCCACCACGTTGAGAGCGAGAACGCCGTCGAGCCGATGTTGACCGGCACGTTGCGCACGCGCCGCTGGTAGACCCAATTCTGGTACGGGCCCACGAGCGGCAGGAACATCGGGTCCTTGGCGTAGATCAGCTTCTGCGCCGCGAGCACCGCCTCCCGCCGCGCGTCGAGGTCGATCGTCGTGTTCGCCTTCTTCACCGCCGCATCGATCTCCGCGTCGCCCAGCCCCTTGATGTACGTGCCGTCGCCGAACGGCCCGCTCGTGGTGTGGAACAGCAGCGGCAGCTCGGGGGTCTCGTAGATCTGGTTCAGCGCGAGCGACGAGTCGTAGTCGCGGTCGTGGTACTGCGACACCCAGTTCGTGAACTCGAGCGGCTGTTGTTCCACGTGGATGCCGGCGCGCTCCATCTGCTGCACGAAGATCGGCAGGATCTGTCCGTGCTCCTGGATCGTCGTGTTCGCTGGAAAGTTCATCTTGATGCGGATGCCGCCGACGGCATCGATCAGCGCCCGCGCGTCCGCCGGGTCGTACGGCTGGTAGGTCGACGCCAGTTCGTCCTGCGGCAGCGCATACGAACCGAGCGGCCAGTGCACGATGCCGTTCGGCTTCGCGTCGCCGCCGTAGACGATGTCGATGTACTGCTGCCGGTCGATCGCGCGCGAGATCGCCCGCCGCACGCGCGGGTCCTGAAACGGCCGGCGCTCGGCGTTCATCGTGATCGAGATGTAGTTGAACACCGGCTCGCGGGCCACCGGCAGGTCGCCGTATTCCGCGACCTCGCGGCTGTTCTCCGCCCAGTAGAGGTCGATCTGGCCGGAGCGGAATGCCGTCCGCTGCGTCGCCCGGTCGAAGATGACGCGCACCTCGAGGTTATCCACGTAGGGCAGCTGCTCGCCGCCATGCTCGTCGTCACGCCGGTAGTAGTTCGGGTTACGCGTGAAGCGCGCCAGGTCGCCCTCGGTGACGGATACGAGCCGGAACGGCCCGCCACCCGCCGTCTTCGCGGACATGCGGCTCAGGTCACCCATCAAGAGCTCGCGCGGCGGGATCGTCCCGAAGAAGGAGCTGATGCGTGGGATGAACCAGGCGTAGGGCTCCGTCGTCCGCACGGTGACGGTGTCGCCGTCGACGTCCACCGATGCGATGAACTTGTTCGCGAAGCTGTACTGATTCGTCGCCGCGTCCGTCCTCAGCCGCTCGAGCGTGACGCGCACGTCGTCGCCGTCGAGGTCGCGCTCAGGCACGCCGAGGTCGTTCGGGGCCACCCTCACGCCCTGGCGGATGTGGAAGACGTACGTCGTCTCGTCCGGGTTCTCGTACGCCGTTGCGAGGTCCATCAAGATGAACTCTGGCTTGGTCGCCGACTGGCTCAGCAACAGGTTGTAGACGCGCGGGAAGTACGCCGAAGCGACCTGGACGCCGGTGTGCGGGTCGAACGTGCCGAACGCCGCCGAGTTCGCGGAGTACAGCGTGCCGCCGCGGCGCGGCGTGTCCCCCGGGTTCAGGATGTCCGGCTTGTTCGCTGCCCCCTGCTGCGCGCGCTGCGTCGGCTTCGCGTCCGCCGACGACCGCCCGCAGCCCGCGAGCGCCACGGCGCCGGCCGCGAGGCCGCCCACTCCTGCCGCGCCGATCAGGCGCCGGCGCGAGACCCGCGCGTTGCCGTAGCGGTCCCAAAACGACGCCCGCATCACCGCCCCGCCCGCACCGTCAGCCATTCCCGGCGAGCGGCCGCGAGAAGAAGAGCCGCTCGGCGTTGCCGTAGAGGAACTTGTCGAGCACACCCTCCCGCAGGTCGAGCGCCTGCGCCTCCTTGATGCAGCGCTCGAACGACAGCACCGGATGGTCCGATGCGAAGAGGATCTTGTCCTGCCCGCGCGTGTTCATGAACTGGATGAGCTGCGGCGGAAAGTACCGTGGCGCGTACGCCGACGTCTGCAGGTAGAGGTTCTTGTACTTGATCATCAGGCGGATGGCGACGTCCCACCAGGGGTCGGCGCCGTGCGCCATCACGAGCTTCAGCTCCGGGAAGAAGACGCACACCTCGTCGAGATACATCGGGTCCTGGCACTTGCCCGGCATCGGCGGGCCGGGGATGCCCGTATTGATCGCGATCGGCAGATCCAGCTCGATGCACTTGGCATAGATCGGGTAGTACACCCGGTCGTCGGGCGGGATCGCACCCACCATGAACGGCGTGATGCGCGCCAGCACCACCGGCTCCATCCGCACGATGTGCTCCAGCGCGCGCACCGCGTGCATCCCCCGCCGCGGGTCGAGTGATACCGAGAGCGCGAAGCGCTCCGGGTGGGCGCGCGGGAACTCCAGCACGTGCTCCGATGGCTGCTCCGCGTCCGTCGTGATGATGCACTTCTCGACACCGGTGCGGTCCATCGCGTCGACCAGCTCCGGCACGGAGATGTCCTTGAAGATCTCGTCCGTGCGGTGGAAGTAGTCCTCGGCAACCCGCTCCAGCCACTCCGGCCGCGCGACGGAGCCCATGTTCACGTTCACGAAGGTGTCGATTGCACGTGTCATCCGCGTACGTTCGCCCCTGATCCTCGCGACGATGGACGATAGAAGATGGACGATGGACCGCCGGCGGCCACCGCGCCATCTACCTTCTCTCTTCCATCGTCCATCATCCTTCGCGCGTCAGCGCGAAGCCGCCGTCCCGAGATCGCCCGCCTCCGCCGGCGAAAGCTCCGGCGCCGTCGTGTAGAACTGCTTCGCCCAACGCCGGAAGATGCCGACCGGCCCGTCGCCGTCGCACAGCACCGGCCGCATCTGCATCACCTTGTTCTCCCAGATCGGGATGTCCTGTCCGAGCTGCCGCTCGATCTCGTTGATGAACGCGCGTGACACGCCCGTCGTCGCGTCCTCGTTCGCCATCTTCTTCACCGTGAACGAGAACCGCACGTCGACGTACTCGCCGTCGATCGGCGTCACCGAGCTCACCAGCAGCGTCTCGACGATGCCTGTGAACCGCGTCGTGCCGAAGCCGAAACCATAGCTGTCGGAGGCGATGCCGCCCTCGACCGTGCCCTGCGGCGTCGTGTAGTTCACCGGCGAGCGCGCCCGCAGGATGTGGCCGTCGATCTCCGCGCGCGTCTTCGGCTGCTCAGGTGTGCCGTGCACGTACTTGAAGTGCGCGCTGTCGACCGCGTTCTCCGCCATCTCCTGATTGTGCGTGCGGATCTTCCAGCGTTTGCGCACGTATGGCGTCCACGCTGGATTGTTGTACTCCGGCAGGTCCGGGATCTCGTACGCTGGCGGCTTCCCCTCCATGTGGTGCCAGACCAGGATCAGTCCGTTCTTCTCGCAGACATCCCACGCGCGCAGCTTCGCCAGCGGCGGGATGCGCTGCGCATACGGCACCTCGATGCAGCGCCCGGCGCCGTCGAAACGCCAGGCGTGGAACGGACAGCGGATCGTGTCGTCGACGACGAGCCCGCCGTAGCCGAGGTGCGCGCCGAGGTGCGGGCAGAACGCGTCGAGCACGCGCGCCGCGCCGTCCTCGCCACGGAACAGCACGAGCTCCGTGCCGAAGTAGTGCAGCGGCACCACCTCGCCCTGCTTCAGCTCGTCGGAGTACGCAACCTGGAACCAGCAGTTCGGGAACGGCGGCACGTCGAAGCGGTAACCCGGCGGTGCCTCCCAGGGGCGTCCGTTCGTCTGCGGTCGGTCGGCGGTCGTCGTCATGCTCGTCGCTCCCGGCGTTCATGCTGCGGTGCCGAGCATAGTACCGCCGCCAGGCGCCGTCCGGCTACGCCCGCGGCTTCACCTTCAGCACGTCGTGTACGACGATCGCCTGGTCCCGCTCTGGCCCCACCGAGACGATGTCGATCGGGATGCCGATGAGCTGCTCGATACGCCGGATGTAGGCGCGTGCGTTCTGTGGCAGCTGCTCCCACGAGCGGCAGCCTGCGGTCGGCGCCTGCCACCCCGGCACCTCCTCGTACACCGGCTTCACCTTCGACAGCACCACGGAGCTCGCCGGCATCGATGTCAGCGTGCGGCCGTCCTCCGTCTCGTAGGCGATGCAGATCTTGATCGCCGGGAAGTTGTCGAGCACATCGAGCCGCGTCAACACGCCGCTCGTCACGCCGTTCACCAGCGCGCTGTAGCGCGATGCCACCGCGTCGAACCAGCCCGTGCGCCGCTTGCGCCCGGTCGTCGTCCCGATCTCCGGCCGCGGGCCCTCGACCTGCAGGATGCGCCCCGTCTCGTCGTGCAGCTCGCTCGGCATCGGCCCGTTGCCGACGCGTGTCATGTACGCCTTGTAGATCCCCACCACCTGCGTGATCACCGTCGGCCCGATGCCGATGCCGATGCCCGCGCCGCCCGCCGACGACGACGGCACCGACGACGTCACGTACTCGTACGTCCCCGCGTCGAGGTCGAGCAGGCATCCCTGCGCGCCCTCGAGCAGCACCGTCTCGCCACGGTCGAGCGCCTCGTGCACGATCTGCGCGGTGTCGCGCACGAATGGCGCCAGCCGCTTGCCCATCGCCGCGTACGGCTCGAACACCTCGTCGAAGCTGAGTTGCGGAAGGCCGTAGAGCTGTGAGAGCACCTTGTTCTTATATGGAAGGATGAACCCAAGCCGCGCGCGGAACGCCTCCTCGTCCACGAGGTCCCCCATGCGGATGCCGAGCCGCGCCACCTTGTCGGCGAAGCACGGCCCGACGCCGCGTCCCGTGGTGCCGATCGCCGCCGGCCCGCGCAGGCGCTCGTCGGCGACGTCGATCAGCGGGTGCCAGGGCATGATGATGTGCGCGCGGTCGCTGATGAACAGGTGCTCGACGCTGACGCCGCGCGACGTCAGCGTCTCGATCTCGTTCAGCAGGATGGCGGGGTCGATCGCCAGGCCGTTGCCGATGATGCAGGTCTTCTCGCGGTAGAAGATCCCCGCCGGGACGATGTTCAGCTTGAACTCGCCCATATCGTTGATGACCGTGTGGCCCGCGTTGTTGCCTGCGGAGTAACGGGCGACGACTCCCGCGCCCTGTGCGATCAGGTCGACGATGCGGCCCTTGCCCTCATCGCCCCACTGGCCGCCAATCACCACTACGGCTGGCATAAAGTACGGCCGTCCCGGCGGGCGGCCGCTCCTCCTGTACGTCGGCTTTGCCACAACGGGCAAGCGGGCGTGAGTATAGCAGAATGGGAATTGGGCGCCGGTCGTGAGGGATTCGGCCCCCCTTCTTGCCCGCCCACTTGCCGGCACAATGTCCGCACACAAGGTCCATACACCCGATGGGAAATTTCGGTTGGGCCCTTGCGGTGCGTAGCCCCTACCGGCGCTCCGCCTTCACACGCAAGACCTTCGCCAGCGGCTTCAGCGCCGCGAACATCGGCCGCTGTATCCACGGCGGTGGATTGGTCACCATGATCTCGTTCTGGAACCGGGCTGCTGAAACCAACAGCTGCAACGTGCCGCTCTTCCCTTCCTTGGACTCGCGGGCGAGCGCGAACAGCGTCGAGAAGAACTCGGCCGACCGCAACGCTGGCCGGAACTCCTGCCAGTAGTGGGCTTCCGCCTCGCTCGCGTTCCAGAAGCTGTGGCGGACACCGGCCGGCACAACCACCTCGTTACCGGCGCCCATCGTGCGCGTGACGCCGTCGATGTTGACCATGAGCTCTCCATCGACCATGCGGAACCGCTTCTCCTGCCGTGGGTGCGTGTGGACAGGCTCATGGGGCTCACCCGCCGGGTGCCGACCGCGGGCTCCAGCACTCGATGACGAGTTCGCGGCCATCGCTGTCGTCCGCCGTCGTCCGGAACACCATGCGCTGTCCCGTCCGCACATTCACGATCTCCTCGCCCGTCGCGATGTGAATGCGGTCGTCCATCGTCGCCTCTCTGACTACAAGGCACGCGCTGGCGAACGCTCCCTCTGCCGGATGCGC
>Ga0209172_10003137_pt1 | contig 26329 bp, 29 predicted proteins | sample LarsenN4metaG_FD_184113 | JGI IMG/M metagenome (GOLD analysis project Ga0209172, IMG submission 184113) | Hot spring sediment bacterial and archeal communities from British Columbia, Canada, to study Microbial Dark Matter (Phase II) - Larsen... ... | reverse complement strand
CCGGTGGTCGCGGCGGGGCACGGGCGTGGCGACAGCCCGGGTGCCCGGTGACGCCGCTGATCGCGCGACGGAGGCTCGCCGCCGCCGGTGGTCGCGGCGGGGCACGGGCGTGGCGACAGCCCGGGTGCCCGGTCACGCCGCTGATCGCGCGACGGAGGCTCGCCGCCGCGGGTGATCGCGGCGGGGCACGGGCGTGGCGACAGCCCGGGTGCCCGTGCCCAGTTCAAGAGGAGGCCTGGCAATGCCCCACGGAGCGATGAGCATCAGCGCCTCGGCGCTCTCGGCGAACCGCGTTCGCCTGAACGTGATCGCCGAGAACCTCGCCAACGCCAACACGACGCGCACCGAGAACGGCACGCCGTACCGCCGGCGGGTGACGCGGCTCGAGTCGGAGGCGCCGCCGTTCGCCTCGCTGCTGCCCGGCGCGCCGGGCGCCGAGGGCCGGGGCGTCCGCGTCGCCGGCGTCACGCCCGTCGGCGAGACGCGGCGCCAGTACATGCCGGGCCACCCGGACGCCGATCGCGACGGCTACGTCGAGCTGCCGAACGTCAACCCCGTCGTCGAGATGACGGACATGATGGCGGCCACCCGCGCCTACGAGGCCAACGTCACCGCCATCCAGGCGCTCAAGAGCATGGCCCAGAAGGCGCTGGAGCTGGGCCGCTAGGCCGGAGACGATGGCCGACCCGATCGCCCCCGTCTCCGCCGCCGCGATCCGGCCCATCCCGCCCGCGGGCGCCGGCCCGTCCGGCGCCGAGGGCCCGCGCTTCCTCGACACGATGGCGGGCCTCGTCGGCGAGGTCGACAGGGCGCAGCGGGCCGCCGAGGAGGCGGCGCGCGCGTACGCGACCGGCAAGTCCACCGACGTGACGGCCACGATGATCTCCATGGAGCGCGCCTCGATCACGCTCGCGCTGATGCTCCAGGTCCGCGCCCGGCTGCTCGAGGCCTACCAGGAGATCCAGCGGATGCAGGTCTAGGCCATGCCGCCCGCGCTCGCCGCCCTGCTCGCCCGCGCCGCGGAGACCTGGGGCGCGCTCGGCACGCGCGCCCGCCTCGCCGCGGGCGCCGTCGCCGCCATGGCGCTCCTCGCCGGCCTCGGGGTCTACGCGGCGACGACGCTCATGGTCGACTACCAGGTCCTCTTCTCGAACCTCACGCAGGAGGACGCGGCGGCCGTCGTGGACCAGCTCCGCGCCGCGCGCGTCCCCTACCGCGTCACCGACAACGGCCAGGTGCTGGTGCCGGCCGCCCGTGTCCACGAGTGGCGGCTCAAGCTCGCCAGCCAGGGCGTGCCCAGCGGCGGCGCCATCGGCTTCGAGATCTTCGACAAGAACCAGTTCGGGATGACGGACTTCGCCCAGCGCCTGAACTACCAGCGGGCGCTCCAGGGCGAGCTCGCCCGCACGATCGGGCAGCTCAAGGAGGTGCAGCAGGCGCGGGTGCACCTGGCGCTGCCGGCGCCCCGCGTGTTCTCGTCGCAGGACCGCCCGGCCTCCGCCTCGGTCGTGCTCCGCCTCCGCCCCGGCGCCGCGCTGCGCGCCGAGCAGGTGCGCGGCATCGTCCACCTCGTGACCGCGTCGGTCGAGGGCCTGTCGCCGGACCGCGTCACCGTGGTGGACTCGAGCGGCCGGATGCTGGCGAGCGGCCTCGAGCGGGCCGGCGGGCTCAGCGGCAACCAGCTCGAGGCGCGCACCGGGATCGAGGCCGACATCGAGCGCCGCATCCAGACGCTGCTCGACCCCGTCGTCGGCGCCGGCCGGTCCGCCGTCCGCGTCTCCGCGCACGTCAACTTCGACCAGATCGAGCGGACCGAGGAGCGCTTCGATCCGCGGACGCTCATCCGGCAGCAGACGCGCACGAGCGAGCAGCAGCAGGGTTCCTCCGCCCAGCCGACGGTGACGCCGCCGAGCGGCGACGGCAAGACCCCGCCGCGCGAGGTGACGCCGGCGACGGCGACGAACCGGACGCAGCGCGAGAGCGAGCAGACGACCTACGAGATCGCGCGCACGGTCGAGCGCACGGTCGTGGCGCCCGGCGACGTCCGCCGCCTGTCGATCGCCGTGCTGCTCGACGTCCCGCTGGTGAACGGCGTGCGCACGCCGCGGCCCGACGAGGAGATCGACCGGATCAAGCGGCTCGTGGCCTCGGCGGCCGGCGTCCGCGCCGACCGGAAGGACGAGCTCGAGGTCGTGCAGGTGCCGTTCGACCCGAACGTGGTCGGCCCCGGCGAGCCGGCGGCGCCCGCGCGCGACGTGGCGAGCACGGCCCAGCCGCGCATCCCGTGGACGTGGGTGGCCGGGCTGGTGCTGGCGCTGCTGGCCGTCGTGGTCGTGCTCTGGCGCGGCCGCCGCCGCCGGCGCGCGATCGAGAGCGCGGTGGGCGCCGCCTTCGACGGCCGCAACGTCCTGCCGGAGGGCGCCGCCGCCGCCCCGGTCGCCGCCGCGCCGGAGCTCGAGCTGCCCGCGTTCACCACCGAGGACAGCCAGCTGAAGCGCCAGGTGCTCAAGGTCGCCCGCGAGCACCCGGACGAGATGGCCCAGCTCCTCCGCGCCTGGATGTTCCGGCGCAAGTCGATGGTGTCCTGACCATGGCCGTGACGAGCATCGAGCACCTCACGGGGCTGCGCAAGGCGGCGATCCTCATGGTGACGCTGGGGGCCGACGCGTCGGCGAGCATCATGCGCCAGCTCACCGAGCAGGAGATCGAGGAGCTGACCGTCGAGATCTCCAAGATCCGCGAGCTGACGCCGACGACGGTGGACGCGGTGCTGGAGGAATTCAGCCAGCTCGCGCAGGCCCGCTCCTTCATCGTGCAGGGCGGCCTCAGCTACGCGCGCGAGGTGCTGCTGAAGGCCGTCGGCTCGCAGCGCGCCGAGGAGATCCTGGAGCGGCTCCAGGTCTCGCTCCAGCCGCAGCTCTTCGGCGCGATCCGGAAGACCGACCCCAAGCACCTCAGCGACTTCATCCGGCGCGAGGACCCGCAGACGGTGGCGCTGATCCTCGCCAACGTCGAGCCCGAGACGGCGGCCCAGGTGCTCACCTACATGCCCCCGGAGACGCGCGTCGACATCGTGCAGCGGCTGGCCACGATGGAGATGACGAGCCCCGAGGTCATCAAGCAGATCGACCAGGTGCTGGAGCGCCGGCTGGCCTCGCTCTTCACGCAGGAGGTGTCGATCGTGGGGGGCGCGAAGGCCGTCGCCGAGATCCTGAACCGCGTCGACCGCACCGCCGAGAAGCAGATCTTCGAGGGTCTCGAGCCCGAGAACCCGCAGCTCGCGGAGGAGATCCGGCGCCTGATGTTCACCTTCGACGACCTGGCGCGGCTCGACGACCGCTCGATGCAGCGCCTGCTCAAGGAGGTCGACCAGAAGGAGCTGGCGCGGGCCCTCAAGGCCGCCGCGGAGAACGTCGCGCAGAAGATCTTCTCGAACCTCTCCGAGCGCGCCCAGACCATGCTCCGCCAGGAGATCGAGTACCTGGGCCCCGTGCGCCTGAAGGACGTCGAGGACGCGCAGGGCAAGATCGTCCGCATCGTCCGCGCGCTGGAGGAGGCGGGCGAGATCGTCGTGATGGGCAAGAACGAGACGGGAGACGTCTTTGTCTGAGCCGTCCGTGCGCCAGCCCGTCTTCGCCGAGCTCACCCAGCGCCCCGCGTCCGCGCCGCTGCGCGAGCCCGCGCGCGCCGCCGAGCCGCTCGAGGCCGTCCGCGAGGGCCACCGGATCGCGCACGCGATCATCGCGCGCGCCGAGGCGCAGGCCCAGGAGATCCTGGCGGCCGCGCGCGAGCAGGGCTTCGAGGCCGGCCGGCGCCAGGCCCTCGAGCAGGTCGGCGCCGAGCTGCGCTCGGCCGCCGAGGCGCTGCGCGAGGCGGCGGCGCGGCTGGCCGAGACGCGGGGCCGGCTGCGCGACGAGGTCGCCGCGACGCTCCCCGCCGCCGCCGTCGCCGTCGCCGAGCGCGTGCTGCGCCGCGAGCTGGCGCAGCGGCCGGAGGTCCTGGTCCACGTCGTCCGCGAGGCGATCCTGGCGGTGCTGCCGGCGGGCCGCGTCGAGGTCCGCGTGCACCCCGACGACCTCGCCGTCGTCGAGCGCCACCGCGACCAGCTGGCCGAGGCGCTCGGCGGCGCGGAGATGCGGCTGGAGGCGGCGGCCTCGGTCGGTCGTGGCGGCTGCTTCGTCGAGACCGAGGCGCTGACGCTCGCCGCCGGGATCCCCCAGCTGCTCGAGCGCGCGCTGGCGCTGCTCGCCGGGGAGGACGCGTGACCGCGGCGCTCGCGCTCGACCGGCTGACGCCCGCCGCGCTCCACGCGCCGCGCGGCAAGGTCGTCAAGGTCCTGGGCCTCGTGATCGAGGCGACGGGGCCCGCCGCGGCCGTGGGCGACCTCTGCCGCATCCGCGTCGCGCGGGGCGCTGACGACGTCCTCGCCGAGATCGTCGGCTTCCGCGACAACCGCCTGCTGCTCATGCCGCTCGGCGAGATGGAGGGCGTCGCCCCGGGCGCCGAGGTCACGCCGCTCAACCGTCCGCTCACCGTCCCTGCCGGCCCGGCGCTCCTCGGCCGCGTCCTGGACGGCGTGGGCCGGCCGATCGACGGCCGCGGGCGGCCCGGCGGCACCGTCGCGGTCCCGAGCCGCAGCGCGCCGCCCGATCCGCTGGCGCGCCGCCGGGTCTCCGAGGCGCTGCCGACCGGGGTGCGCGCCATCGACGGCCTGCTGACCGTGGGGCTGGGCCAGCGCATCGGCATCTTCGCCGGCTCCGGCGTCGGCAAGTCGACGCTCCTCGGCATGATCGCCCGGCGGACCGAGGCCGACGTGAACGTGATCGGGCTCATCGGCGAGCGCGGCCGCGAGGTGCGCGAGTTCATCGAGCGCGACCTGGGAGCGGAGGGCCTGGCGCGGTCGGTCCTCGTCGTCGCCACGTCGGACGCGCCGCCGCAGATCCGCCGGCAGGCCGCGTTCACGGCGACCGCGATCGCCGAGTGGTTCCGCGACCAGGGCCGGCGCGTCCTGCTGATGATGGACTCGCTCACGCGCTTCGCCACGGCGCAGCGCGAGGTGGGCCTCGCCATCGGCGAGCCGCCGACGACGCGCGGCTACACGCCGTCCGTGTTCGCGCTGCTCCCGCGGCTGCTGGAGCGCGCCGGCACGTCGCCGGGGGCCGGGGCCATCACGGGCCTCTACACGATCCTCGTCGAGGGCGACGACCACAACGAGCCCGTGGCCGACGCCGCGCGCTCGATCCTCGACGGCCACATCGTGCTGACCCGCGAGCTGGCCGAGCGCGGCCACTACCCCGCCATCGACGTGCTGGCCAGCGTGAGCCGGTGCATGCCGGACGTGGCCTCCGCCGCGCACGCCGCCGACGCCCAGGCGGTGCGCGCGCTGATCGCCGCGCGGCGCGAGGTCGAGCCGCTGCTGGCGCTCGGCGCCTACCAGCCCGGCGCGCGTCCGCTCACCGACCGCGCGATCGCCGCCTGGGAGGCTGTCGAGGGCTACCTCCGGCAGACCGTCGACGACCCGACGTCGTTCGAGACCACCGTGCAGCGGCTGTCCCGCCTGGGAGGCGCCTGATGACGAGCCCGTACGCGGCGCTGCTGACCGTGCGCCGGATCGAGGAGCAGCAGGCCGAGGCGGCGCTCGCCGAGACCCTGGCGGCCCTGACCGCCGCCGAGCGGGCGCACGCGCGCGTCCACGGCGCCCGCGTCGCCTGGCTCGCCGAGGGGCTGCCCGGAGGGACGGAGACCGTGCTCGTGGACACGCTGATGGACCTGGAGGCCGCCGAGCGCGAGGCCGAGTCGCGGGTGGTCGCGGCGCGGGCCGCCGTCTCCGAGGCGCGGACCCTCGTCCTCGCCCGGCAGCGAGCGCGCGAGGTCGTCGAGAAGCTCCACGTCGAGTTCCTCGCCGCCGAGGCGCGCGAGGCCGCGCGCCGCGCCCAGCGGGAGCTGGACGAGTTCGGCGCCCGCGCCGTCGGCGCCTTCACCCGGGAGGCGCGATGAACGTGTCCGCGCGCGTGGCTGCCGCCGCCGTGCCGGCCGAGGCGCCGGCGCCGGTCTCCGGCGCCGAGGCGCCGGGCGACTTCATGGCGCTCCTGCTCCTGCTCTCTGGTGTCGGCATCGCGGCGCCGCGACCCGAGGGGGTGGCTCCGGTCGCGGCCGAGCCCGTGTCGCTTCCGGCGGCGCCGCCCGCCGACGGCGACGCCGAGACCGGCGCGACGCCGGCCGGTGCGGCGGCGCCCGACCTCGCGCTGCACCTCCTCGCGGCGGCGATCCCGGCTGCGACCCCGCACGTCGCGGAGGACGGCGCCCCCCACGCGGCCCCGGTCGTCGCCTCGGCGCCGCCGGCGCCCGCGCCCGTCGAAGCCGACGCGGCCGGCACGCGGCGGGCGTCGCCGGAGTCCCGTCCGGCGCCCGCCGATCACGAGGCGACCCGGCGGCCGGCGGCGCCGTCCCGCGCCGTCGCCCCGTCCGCCGCGACGGCGGTCGAGGGCGCGACGACGAGCGAGACGGCGCCCGCGGTCGTCGAGGGGTCGCCGGTGAAGGAGACGCCGCCGGCGCCGCGCCGCCCGGGCGGCGAGGTGCGCGCGACCCGCGAGCCCGCCGGCGATGCGACCCCCGACGCCGCCTCCTCGGCGCCCGCCGGTGGACGCCGGGCGGCGATCGACGACGTCCCGCGCGTGCAGGCCGGCGCCGCCGCGCCCGACAGCCGCGGCGAGGGTCCCCAGGGCGGAGGCGGCGAGCGTCGCGACCCGCGGTCGAACCGGGAGAGCGCGCGCGCCGCGATGGCCGTCCCCGTCGCCGCCGACGCGCCTCGGCCCGTCGCCGCCGCGCGCGAGACCGAGCCCGCCGCCGCCCCGGCCCCTGCCCCGGCTGTCGATCCGGCGGCCGTGACCGGCCAGGTCGTCCGCGCCGCGCGGCTGGTGGTCGACAGCTCCGAGGCGCGAATGCGCGTCGACCTCGACCCGCCGGCGCTCGGCGCCGTCACGGTGAGCGCAGAGACCCGCGGCGGAGCCGTCCAGGTCACCATCGTCGCCGAGCGGCCCGAGACCCAGGCGCTGCTGGCCCAGGCGCTGCCCGACATCCGTCAGGCCCTGAGCGACCGCGGCGTCGGCGGAGCCGCCGTGAGCCTCTCGGCCCCGCACGTCACGCCGGACGGCCGGCGCGCGCCCGACCGGCGCCCGGCCGAGCCCCGCGAGCGTCCCACCCCCCAGCCCGGCGACCGCCGGCGCGCCGCCGCCGGCGCGCGGCGCGTGTCCGCCGTCGACGTCACCGTCTAGAGGAGAGCCATGGCCATCATCCCCGCGCTGATCTCGAGCGTCGCCCCGAAGATCGTGGGCGCGATCACGGACGCCGTGAGCAAGCCGCCGGAGCGGCTCGGCAAGGACGACTTCCTGAAGCTGCTGGTCGCGCAGCTCCGCAACCAGAACCCGCTCAACCCGCTGCAGAACGACCAGTTCATCCAGCAGTCGGCGCAGTTCTCGAGCCTGGAGGAGCTGCAGAACATCCGCAAGGGCGTCGAGGGCCTGTCGGCCGGCGGCGCGCAGGCGCTGGGCAGCGCCGCCGCGCTGCTCGGGCGCCCCGTCGTCGCGACCGCGGGCCGCTTCGACTACCAGGGCAGCCCGGTCACGCTGCCGTTCACGCTGGCGGCGCCGGTCGCCGAGGCGGTCGTCGAGGTCACCGACGCCTCCGGCGCCGTCGTGTCGCGCCAGTCGCTCGGGGCGCGGCCGGCCGGGCAGCACAGCGCCGTCTTCACGCCGCCGTCCGGCCGGATCCTGCCCGGCGGCGAGTACCGCTACCGGATCGTCTCCATGGAGGGAGGCCGCAGCACGCCGCTGGCCGCGGTCGCGGGCAGCGTCTCCGGGATCACGCTGTCGGGCGGACAGCCCGTCCTGCAGGTCGGTCCCGTCACCGTCAGCCTCGCCGACGTCACCACGATCGGCGCGCCCACCAACTAGAGGAGGAACCCCATGCTTCGAGCCCTCTCCACCGGCGTCACGGGCCTCCGGACGAACCAGGCCGCCCTGGACGTGATCGGCAACAACGTGGCGAACATCAACACCACGGGCTTCAAGGGCGCCCGCACGCACTTCGCCGACCTCCTGTCGCAGACGCTGACGGGCGCCCAGGCGCCGACGGCGAACACCGGCGGCCGCGACGCCTCGCAGATCGGCCTCGGCGCCACGCTGGCCCAGGTCCGGACGCTGTTCTCGCAGGGCACGATCCAGTCGACGGATCACCACACGGACCTCGCCATCCAGGGCGAGGGCATGTTCATCCTCGCCAACGGCGCCGACACGCTCTACACCCGCGCCGGCGCGTTCACCCTGGACGCCGACGGCACGCTCGTCGACGCGGCGACGGGCTATCGCGTCCAGGGCGCCGCGGGCGACATCGTCATCGCGCCCGGCTCGACGCTCCCCGGCGCGGCGACGACGACGGCGACCTTCGGCGGCAACCTCGACGCCTCCCAGCCCGACGGCACCACGCACGTCATGACCTTCTCGGTCAACGACTCGCTGGGCGCGCCGCACACGATCACGCTGACGTTCACGAAGAACTTCGCCGGCGCCCCCGGCCGCTGGGACTGGGCGGCCACGGAGTCGGACGCGAACATCGCCTCGCTCGCCGGCGCCACCGGCCAGCTCGTGTTCAACACGAGCGGGGCCATCGCGAGCGGCGGGACGCCGACGCTCACCGTCAACTACGCGGCCGCGGCGGGCGCCGCGACGCCCCAGAACGTCGTCCTCGACTTCGGCTCGGCGGCCAACACCGCCCCGATGACGGGCTTCGCCGGCGCCTCGACCGGGGCGCTCGCCTCGCAGAACGGCTACGCCTCGGGCACGCTGCACTCGTTCAGCATCGCGGCCGACGGCTCGGTGGTGGGCAGCTACACCAACGGCCGGACGCAGACCATCGCCCAGATCCAGCTCGCGCACTTCGCCAACCCCGCGGGCCTCACGCGCGAGGGCCAGAACCTGTTCCGGGTGTCCCAGAACTCGGGCCCGGCCCAGGTCGGGGATCCCGGCACCGGGGGACGCGGCACGCTCATCGCCGGGGCGCTCGAGGGCTCGAACGTCGACCTGGCGCGCGAGTTCACCGAGCTGATCACCCACCAGCGCGGCTTCGAGGCGAGCGCCCGCATCATCCGCGCGGGCGACGAGATCCTCCAGACCGCCGTCAACATCAAGCAGTAGGAGGCCGAGCATGGTCATCGTGACCGCCCTCAACAACGCGCGCTGCTCGCTGCGGCCGGAGCTGATCGCCACGGTCGTCGCCGGGGCGCCCACGACGGTGCTCCTGACGAACGGGCTCAGCCTCCCGGTGCGCGAGTCGGCCGACGACGTGCAGCGGCAGCTCGATCGCCAGCGCGACGGCGGCGAGGCCGTCGCCGCGGGACGCCACGACCGTGCCCGCGCCCACTAGCCCCACGGTGGCGGCGGCGCCGCCGCAGGCCGTCACGCCGCCGCCGGCGTCGCGCCGGCTGCTCCTCGCGCTGACCTGCTCGGCGCTGGGCCTGGCGGTGGTCGCCACGGTCGCCGCCGCGTGGATCCTGTTCGTCCCGCGGAGCCCGGTCGCGGAGGCCGTGAACCCGGCGCCGGCGCACGTGATGCGCGTCGGCACGCTGGTCGTGAACGTCGCCGGGACCAACGGCCGGCGCTATCTCCGCACCACCCTCGAGCTGGGCACGGCGTCGGCCAGGGACGGCCGGCGCCTCGAGGACCACCGGACGCCGCTGATGGACGCCGCCCTGGGCGTGCTCAGCGCGACCCCGCTCGAGGACCTGCTCGACCACGACCGGCGGGCCGCGCTCAAGCACCAGATGCGCGCGCGGCTGAATGCCACGGTCGGGGGCGAGCCCATCGAGCACGTGTACTTCACGGAGTTCGTCATCCAATGACGCCGGCCGGGATCCGGGCATGAGCCTGAAGCCGCACGAGACGCTCTCGCAGGAAGAGATCGACGCGCTGCTCTCCGCGGTGCGGAGCGGCGAGGTCAAGGTGTCCGCCGGCAACGAGCGCGCGGACGCCAAGGCCGTCGTCTACAACTTCCGCCGTCCCAGCCGCGTGTCCAAGGAGCAGATCCGGGCCCTCGAGATCCTCCACGAGGACTTCGCCAAGTTCACCACGGCGTCGCTGAGCGGGATGCTCCGCACGATGGTGGACCTGGAGCTCGAGGCCGTCGAGCAGATCTCCTACAGCGAGTACCAGCTCGCCATCGCCAGCCCCACGTGCGCGTTCGTCTTCAACATGGAGCCGCTCAAGGGCGGCGCCGTGCTGGAGCTGAACCCCCACGTCGCCTCGGTGATGATCCACCGGCTGCTGGGGGGCCACGGCTTCGACGTGCCCGCCACCCGCGACTTCACCGAGATCGAGCGGGCCGTCATCGAGCGCATCGGGCTGCGCGCCATGGTGGACCTGCAGCAGGCGTGGCAGCAGGTGGGCGCCTACGTGTTCCGGATCCTCCAGCTGGAGACCAATCCCCAGTTCATCCAGGTCACGTCGCCGAACGAGGTGATCCTGGTGGCGACCTTCCGGCTGAAGATCGGGCCCGTCACCGGCGGCCTCTCGCTCGGCTACCCGTACCTGCTGCTCGAGTCCCTGATGGGGCGGCTGGGCGGCCAGCGCTTCATGGCCTCCACCACGTCCGCCGCCTCGCCCGAGAGCCGCGGCTTCATCATCCGGGAGCTGTCCCAGAGCCCGCTCACGCTGCGCGCCTTCCTCGGCGGCACCCGCCTCACCGTGCGGGAGCTGCTCGAGCTGCGCCCCGGCCAGCTCCTGTCGCTCGAGACCAAGCCCGACGACGCCGTCCGCGTGGAGATCAACTCGGTGCCGACCTTCGTGGGCCGGCCCGGGACGCACCGCAAGCACCTGGCCGTCGAGATCCTCGGCCGCCTGGACGAAAGGAACGAGCCATGAGCGTCGCGCCCTCCGTGCCGGCCTCGCCGGCGTCCCGGCTCGAGCCGGACGCCGCCTATGCCACGTCGTTCTTCAGCGGCTGCGCCGCCGCGCTGTCCACGCTCCTGAACCGCGCGGTCACGCTCGAGCTGGTCCCCGGCCTGCTCGCCGGCGGCGACGCGCTCTCCGGGACGCTGCCGCTGCCGTGGTGCATCGCCTCCGCGCGCTTCACGCGCGGGCTGGCGGGCGCCCACGACATCGTCTTCTCCCAGGCCGACGCGCTCAGCGTCGCCGGGCTCGTGCTGGGCGAGGAGGCGGCCGGCGACGGCGACACGCTGACGGCGGAGCACCAGGACGCGCTCCGGGAGACCGTGAACCAGATGCTCTCCTCGGCCTCCTCGTCGCTGCGCGTGTTCTTCGGCAAGCCGGTGGGGCTGGCGCCGGCCGAGCTGCGCATGCTCGAGCAGGCGGAGTCGTGGCACGCCCACGCGGCCTCCATCGCGCTGGGCATCCTCACCGTCGACGGCGTGCCGCGAGCGCGGCTCGCGCTGACGATCCCGTCCTCCGTGCGCGAGGAGGCGCTCGCCGCGCAGCAGGCGGCCGCCGCGCCGGCCCGGCCCGCGCCCGCCGTGGCCGCCGCGCCGGGGCTCGACCTGATCCTCGACATCTCGATGCCGGTGACCGTCGAGCTGGGGCGGACCAAGATGCTCATCCGCGATATCCTCGCCCTCGGCCCCGGCTCGATCGTGGAGCTGGACAAGCTGGCCGGCGAGCCGGTCGACGTGCTGGTGAACGACCGTCCCATCGCCAAGGGCGAGGTCGTCGTCATCGACGAGAACTTCGGCGTGCGGCTGACGCAGATCAGCCAGGCCGCCGAGCGGCTGCGGAGCCTGGGCTGATGCGCCCCGCGACGCTCGCGCTCGTGGCGCGGCGCGGCCTGCCGCTGCTCGTCGCCGTCGCCCTGGCGGCCGGCGCCGTCGCCTTCACGGCGGTGGCCGCGCGGCCCGGCGAGGAGTCGATCGTCGAGGGCGAGACGGCCGGGGCCCCGGCCGCGGTCGACACGCTGCCCGCGCCCCGCCGGGCCCCCGCCCGCGCCGAGGCCGTCGTCGCGCCCGAGGCCGGCGCGCCGGGCGGCGCGCGCAGGGCGCCGCGCGTCGCCGACGCCGGCCGTCCGGCCGCCGCGCCCGCCGCGGCGCGCGCGTCGCGCCCCGCTGCGCCGGCGGCGGCGCCCGCGCCCCCGGCGGTCGAGCCTCCGGCGCCCGCGACGCCCGCCGCGGCGCCGCCGTCGCCCGCCGGCGAGTCGCTCGCCGGGGTGGGCGCCAGGCTGCTCCTGGGCGCGCTGCTGCTCGCGGGGCTCCTCTACGGCGCCGCGCGCGCCATGCGCCGGCTGCCGATCGCCCGGCTCCTGCCCGGCGCCGACGGGCCCATCAAGGTCATCGGCCGCGCGCACCTCGGCCCCAGGGGCTCGCTGTGCCTGGTGGAGGTCGAGGGCACGACGCTGCTCGTCGGCGTGACGGCGAGCGCGATCCAGACGCTGCACGCGTGGAGCCGGAGCGCCGACGCCGCCGCCGCCCCGGCGCGCGCCGCCGCCGTCCCCGGCCAGCTCAGGAACCTCGAGTCCCGCCTGACCGGGAGGAACGGATGATCGCGGGCCTGATCGGGCAGATCTCGCTGCCCGGCGTGACGTTCACGGGCGCCGGCGGCCCCGAGGAGGTCACCACGGTCCTCGAGATCGTGGCGCTCCTGACGGTCCTCACGCTGGCGCCGTCGATCGTGATCATGCTGACGTGCTTCACGCGGGTGCTGATCGTGCTGTCGTTCCTCCGGCAGGCGATCGGCGCGCCGCAGATGCCGCCGAACCAGATCATGACCGGGCTGGCGCTGTTCCTGACGGTCTTCATCATGGCGCCGGTCGGCCAGGAGGTGCACCGCGCGGCGCTCGCGCCGTACCTGGCGCGACAGATCAAGCCGCAGCAGGCGCTGGAGCGCGGCTGGGCGCCCGTCCGCGCCTTCCTCCTCAAGCACACGCGGGAGCGGGACCTGGGGCTGATGGTCGAGCTGGGCCGCGGCAAGCGGCCGGAGCGCCCCGAGGACGTGCCGCCGCACGCGCTGATCCCGGCGTTCGTGATCTCCGAGCTGCGGACGGCCTTCCAGCTCGCGTTCGTGCTGTTCGTGCCGTTCCTCGTCATCGACATGGTGGTGGCGTCGATCCTGATGTCGATGGGCATGCTGATGCTGCCGCCCGTCATGATCTCGCTGCCGCTCAAGATCCTCCTCTTCGTCCTCGCCGACGGCTGGCACCTGATCGTCCGGTCGCTGGTGGCGAGCTACCAGTGAGGGCCGGAGCGTGACGCCGGAAGCCGCCGTCGACCTCGCGCGCCAGGCGCTGTGGGCCACGATCGTGCTCGTCGGCCCGGTGCTGATCGCGGCCGCGCTCGCGGGCCTGCTCACCTCGATCCTGCAGGCGGTGACGCAGATCCAGGAGCAGACGCTGTCGTTCGTGCCGAAGATCGCCGCCTCGATCGTCGTGCTCGTGGCCTTCGGCCCGTGGATGCTCCGCTACATCGTGGAGTTCACCCAGTCGCTCATCCTGAGCCTGGCGAGGTACGCGGGATGACGACGGCGGTCCCGTTCTGGACGGTGGAGCCGCGCCACGTGCAGCTCGCGATGCTGGCGATGATCCGGCTCTCGGCGTTCCTCGTGCTGGTGCCGCCGTTCCAGACGTCGATGGTGCCGGTGGTCGTCCGGGTGGGCCTCGCCTTCGCGCTGCTCTTCCTCGTGTGGACGCCGCTCGCCGCCGCGGCGCCGCCCGTGGCCGGCGACCTCGTGGCCCTGGGCGGGCTGGCCGTGGGCGAGCTGCTGGTCGGCGCGGCGATCGGCCTGGCCGCGCGCCTGGTCGTGGCCGCGGCGTCCTTCGCCGCCGAGCTCGTGTCGATCCAGATGGGCTTCGGCCTGGCCGCGCTGCTCGACCCCCTCAACGGCGAGCAGGCCGGCGTGCTGACGCGCCTCTTCGACTGGACCGTGATGCTGGTGTTCCTCGCCCTCGACGGCCACCACCTGCTCATCGGGGCCACGGTCGAGAGCTTCCGCCTGGTGCCGCCGGGCGGCCTCGTCCACGCGGCGGCCGGCGCGGCGACGCTCCTGTCCCTCGGCGGCCGCATGTTCGGCGTCGGCGTCGCGCTGGTCGCCCCGGCCATCGGCGTGCTGTTCCTCGCCAACGTCGTGCTCGTGCTGGTCACGCGGGCCGTGCCGCACCTGAACCTCATGGCGGTGGCCTTCCCGATCCTGATCCTGCTCGGGCTCGCGATGACGATCGTCAACCTCGACCTGCTCGCCGGGCTGATGGGCGGCGAGATCAGGCGCCTTGACGGCGTGCTCGCCACGCTGCTCCGGAGCCTCGCCCATGGCCGATGACCGCGGCGAGCGGACAGAGCAGCCGACCGCCAAGCGCCTGGCCGAGGCCCGCGAGCGCGGCCAGGTCGCGCGCTCGGGCGAGGTCGGCCCGGCCATGACCGTCCTCGCGGCGGCGGCCTTCCTGTCGTGGATGGGCCCGGCGTGGACGGGGTCGCTCGCGGCGCTGCTGCCGTCGTTCCTGGCCGACATGGAGCCGCGCGACTGGGCCGTCGTCGACGCCGAGCAGTTCCTGACGCGCGCCCTCTGGCGCTTCGTCGCCCTCGCCGCGCCGATGGTCCTCGTCGTGGGCGCGCTGGTGGCCGCCGCCCAGGTCTTCCAGGTGGGCTTCCTGCTCACGGGCCACCCGCTGAAGCCCAACTGGAGCAAGCTCGACGTCGTCACCGGGCTCCGCTCCCTGGTGAGCGCCCGGGCGCTGGTCGACCTCGCCAAGGCGCCCCTCAAGCTGGCGGCCTTCGGCGTCGTGGCCTGGGTCACGATCCGCGGCGAGCTGTCGACGCTGATGACGGCGGCGGGGCTCGACCCGATGGCCGCCGTCCGGTCCTTCGGCGCGCTCGCCCTCACGCTGCTGTGGCGGCTCGGCCTCGTCCACGCCGCCATCGCCGTCCTCGACTACGGCTACCAGCGCTGGTCGCACCTCCGGAGCCTCCGCATGACCCGCGAGGAGGTGAAGGACGAGATGCGGCAGGCGGAGGGCGATCCGGCCGTCCGCGCCCGCTTCCGCAGCCTGCACCGCCAGTACGCGATGCGGCGCATGATGGCCGCCGTCCCCACCGCCGACGTGGTCGTCACCAACCCGACGCGGCTCGCGGTCGCGCTCAGGTACGACGCCGGCACCATGAAGGCGCCGAAGGTGGTGGCCAAGGGCGCCCGCCTGGTGGCCCAGCGCATCCGGGAGCTGGCGCGCGGCGCCGGCGTGCCGATCGTCGAGCACAAGCCGCTGGCGCAGGCGCTCTACAAGGGCGTGCCCGTGGGCGGCGAGATCCCCGGCAAGCTCTACCGCGCCGTCGCCGAGATCCTCGCCTACGTCTGGGCGCTCGACCGGAGGGCGCGCTGATGGGCGGCCGCACCGCCGACCTCGCGCTCGCCGGCGCCGTCGTCGGCATCCTCGCCATGATGGTCGTGCCGCTGCCGCCGGCGCTGCTCGACGTCATGCTGACCGCGAACATCAGCCTGTCGCTGCTGGTGCTGTTCGTCGCGATGTACATCCTCCGGCCCATCGAGTTCTCGGTCTTCCCGTCCCTGCTGCTCGTGCTCACGCTGTTCCGCCTGGCGCTGAACGTGGCGTCGACGCGCCTGGTGCTGCTGCACGGCCACGAGGGGACGGAGGCGGCCGGGACCGTCATCGGCGCCTTCGGCCAGTTCGTGGTCGGCGGCAACTACGTCGTCGGCTTCGTGGTGTTCCTGATCCTCGTCGTGATCCAGTTCGTCGTCATCACCAAGGGCGCCGGGCGCATCGCCGAGGTGGCGGCGCGCTTCACCCTGGACGCGATGCCCGGCAAGCAGATGGCGATCGACGCCGAGCTGAACGCCGGCCTCATCAGCGAGCGGGAGGCGCGCGGCCGGCGCGAGCTGATCGCCCGCGAGGCGGACTTCTACGGCGCGATGGACGGCGCCTCGAAGTTCGTCCGCGGCGACGCCGTGGCCGGCCTCGTCATCACCGCGATCAACATCCTGGGCGGCCTCACGATCGGGGCGCTCCAGCAGGGGCTGCCGCTCTCGCAGGCGTTCGAGACGTACACGATCCTGACGATCGGCGACGGCCTCGTCACGCAGCTGCCGGCGCTCATCGTCTCGACGGCGTCGGGCATCGTGGTGACGCGCGCGGCCGCGGAGTCGGAGCTGTCGCGCGACCTCCTGGGCCAGCTCACCGACCGCCCCCGCGCCCTCCACACGGCGGCCGGGATCCTGGGCGGCTTCGCGCTGGTGCCCGGGCTGCCGACGGTGCCGTTCCTCCTCCTCGCCGGCGTCATGTGGCTGGCCGGCAGCGCGCTCCGCCGGCGCGCCGCCCGCCGCTCGGCGCCCGCGCCCGAGGCGGCCGACGCCGCGGCCGAGCGCAAGCCGCGCGCCGAGAGCGTCGAGCCGCTCGACCTGCTGTCGCTCGAGGTCGGCTACAACCTCATCCCGCTCGTCGACGCCGGCCAGGGCGGCGACCTCCTCGAGCGCGTGCGCAACCTGCGCCGCACGTTCTCGGAGGAGATAGGTTTCGTCATCCCGCCCGTGCGCATCCGCGACAACCTGGAGCTGCGCCCGAACGCCTACGCCGTCCGGCTCAAGGGGATGATCGTCGGCCAGGGCGAGGTCTACCCCGGCCGGCTGCTGGCCATGAACCCCGGCACCGCGACGCGGCCGCTGGACGGCCTCGAGGTCCGCGAGCCGACCTTCGGCGTGCCGGCGACGTGGATCGCGACGGCCGCCCGCGACGAGGCGCGCGCCGCCGGCTACACCGTCGTCGACGCGGGCACCGTCGTGGCCACGCACCTGAGCGAGATCGTCCGCCGCGAGGCGCCGACGCTGCTCACCCGCCAGGCCGTCCAGGAGCTGCTCGACGGCGTGAAGGCGACGAACCCCGCCTGCCTCGAGGGGCTCGTGCCGGCGCTGCTGCCGCTGGGCGCCGTGCACAAGGTCCTCCAGCTGCTGCTCGCCGAGGAGGTCTCGATCCGCGACCTGCCGACGATCCTGGAGGCGCTCGCCGACCTCGCGCCCCAGACGAAGGACCCCGCCGTGCTGGCGGAGTGGACGCGGACGGCGATCCCGGCGTCCGTCGTGCAGCCCTACCTCGTCGACGGCTCCTCGCTGAGCCCGCTCGTGATCCGGCCGGGCTGCGAGCGGCTGCTGCGCGAGGGCTTCCAGCGCGGCGACGGCGGCATCGGCACGCTCGCGCTGGAGCCGGCCGCCACACGCGTCTTCGTCGAGGCCGTCGCGCAGGCGCTGGAGCGCCGGGGCGCCGTCCCCGGCCGGCCGTGCCTGCTCGCGCCCCAGGACCTCCGGCCGCACGTCAGGCGGCTGCTCGCGCGCACGTTCCCGCACCTCGGCGTCCTGTCGTTCGCCGACGTGCCGTCGTCGATCACGCTCACGACCACGCTCTCCGTGGAGGTGTCGCATGCGTATCAAGCGAGTTGAGGCGGACAACGTCACCGAGGCGATGCGCGAGCTCCGGCGCGAGCTGGGCGACCACGCGCTGATCCTCCACACGAAGTGCCTGCCGGCGCGCGGCCTCGCCGGCTGGTTCAAGACGCCGCGCGTCGAGATCCTCGGCGCCGTCGACGAGCCGGAGATCTTCGGGGCGACGGCGGCCGCGCGCGCGGCGGCCGCGCCGGCAGCGCAGCCCGCCACCGTCGCGTCGCCCCTCGCCGCCGCCCCAACGGTCGAGACCCGGCCGGCGCCGGCCTCGCTCGCGCTCGCGCCGGAGGCGCCCGCGGCCGCCGAGACGCCGAGGGGTCGCAAGGGCCGCAAGGCCGCGGCGCGCGGCGCGACGGTGGAGCCCCAGCGCCAGCTCGTCGCCGAGCGGCTGGCCAGGTTCCGCGCCGCCAACCCGGCGATCCCCATCGCCCGGGAGACGGCGCCGGCCCCGGCGGCGGCCGGCCCCGGGCCCGAGGTCGCGCCCGCGGCGCCCGCGCTCGACGGCATCCGCCTCGCCGCGTCCGACTTCTCGCGCGCCGGCCGCCGCGCGCGCCGCGTCGCGTTCGTCGGCCCGACGGGCGCGGGCAAGACGACCACGCTCGCCAAGCTCGCCGCCCGGGCGCAGCTCGAGCACGGCCGGCGGGTCGGCCTGGTGACCATCGATACCTACCGCATCGGGGCCGTGCCGCAGCTCCGCGCCTACGCCGACATCCTCGGCGTGCCGCTGGAGGTCGCCAGCACGCCCGACGAGCTGAGCCACGCGCTGGCCAGGCTCGCCGACCGCGACGTCGTCTTCGTCGACACCATCGGCCGGAGCCCGATGGGCGGCGGCGTGGACGCCCTGGTGCCGTTCATGGCCGTGGCGGGCGCCGACGAGGTCCACCTCGTCATCGCCGCCACCACGCGGATGCAGGACTCGCTGCGCGCCGCCCGCAGCTTCGCGCGGCTCGTCCCCGACCGGCTGGTCGTGACCAAGCTCGACGAGACCGACGACCGGGAAGCCGTGACGGCGCTCGCCAGCGCCACGAGCCTGCCGCTCGCGTGGCTCGGCACGGGCCAGGAGGTCCCCGACGACATCGAGGAGCCCACGGCCGCGCGGATCGCCGCGCTCGCGGGCGAGGGCTGCCGCGCATGACGCCCGGCGGCGAGGACCAGGCGGGCCGGCTGCGGGCGCGCGTCGCCGCGCGCCGCGCGCGGGTCATCACGGTGACGTCCGGCAAGGGCGGCGTGGGCAAGACGACGCTCGTGGCCAACCTCGGGCTCGAGCTGGCGCGGCTGGGCCGCCGGGTGCTGCTGCTCGACGGCGACCTCGGGCTGGCGAACCTGGCGATCCTCTTCAACCAGGCGCCGAAGCGCACGCTGGAGGACGCGGTGGCGGGTCGCTGCCGCGTGGAGGACGCCGTGCTCCAGGTCCGCGAGGGGCTCGGGCTGATCCCGGGCGCCTCCGGCGTGGCCCGCCTCGCCGAGCTGCCGCCCGCGGAGCGGACGGCGCTGCTCGGCGAGATCGCGCGGCTCGGCGCCGAGGCCGACGTGCTCGTGATCGACACCGGCGCCGGCATCGGCACAACCGTGCAGGAGCTGGTGGCGCTGGCCGACCGCGCGTTCCTCGTCACCACCCACGAGCCGACGGCGCTCAGCGACGCCTACGGGCTCCTCAAGACCGTCCGCAAGGGACCGGGCGCCGCGCCGCGCGTCGACCTCGTCGTGAACATGGCCCAGAGCCACGTCCACGCCCGCGACACCCACGGCCGGCTCGCCCGGCTGACCGAGCGCTTCATGGGATTCACGCCAGACCTCGTCGCGGTCATCCCCCGCGACGACGCGGTGGGCGAGGCCGTCGTCCGGCAGGAGCCGCTCACGCGCATCTACCCCTACGCGCAGGCGACGCGCGCCATCGCGGCGCTCGCGCGGCTGCTCGTCGACACCCGAGGGACCGATCATGCCCCCACGCACAGCAGCTCGCTGGCCGTTCCAGTCCGCCGGTAAGGCGATCCGCCCCGAGGCGGTGGAGGCGGCGTGGCGGGAGTACCGCGCCACGCGGTCGCCGGACGCGCGCGAGACGCTCGTCCAGCGGTACATCCACCTCGTGCGGTACATGGCCGGCCGGCTGTCGCGCACGCTGCCGCCGAGCGTCGACTTCGACGACCTGGTCTCCTCGGGCGTCGTCGGCTTCCTCGGGGCGCTGGACAGCTTCGACCCGTCGCACGGGACCGACTTCAGCGTCTACGCGCTGACGCGGATCCGGGGCGCCATGGTGGACTTCGTCCGCGAGATCGACCCGATCGGCCGCGTCACGCGGCGCAAGCTCCGCGAGATCGAGCGCGCGCTCGTGGACCTGGAGCAGGAGCTGTCGCGGCCGGCGTCGGACGCCGAGGCCGCCGAGCGGCTCGGCATCTCGCTCGACGACTACCACGCGCTGATGAGCCAGGCGACGGCGGCGATGACGCTGTCGCTCGACCGGGTCGAGAGCGACGGCGACGAGGACGGGGAATCCGTGACCCGCGCGTGGGTGCCCGACACGTCGACCAAGGACCCGCTGGCGACGCTCGAGGACAAGGACGACGTGGGCCGGCTCGCCGCGATGGTCGGCGGGCTCTCGGCCGCCCAGCAGCTCGTCCTCCAGCTCCACTACGTCGAGGAGCTGAACTTCCGGGAGATCGCGATGGTCATGGACATCTCGGAGTCGCGGGCGACCCAGCTGCACTCGGCGGCGGTGCTCGCGCTGCGGGGCCGGGCCCGCGGCGGCGTGGCCGCGGCCGCGAAGGACGCGCGATGAGCCGGGCCCGGAGACTCGTCGTCGCGCTGGCGGCCCTCGCCGCCGCCGGCTGCGCGGCGGCCGACCCGCGGCCCGTCTATCACACGTCGACGAGCGCGTCGGACGGCATGCCGACGCTCGTGGTCGGCGTCGCGCGCGACCCCGACAACGAGTACACCGTCCGCGTGCTGGCGAACGAGCTGGCGTTCGCGCTGGCCCAGCGGGGGCGCGCCGCGATCGCGCTGCCCGCGTTCGTCCAGGAGGCGCGCCTCAGGGGCGTCGAGGTGCCGGCGGCCGTCCTCGCGCGGCTCGCCGGCGGCGTCGTCGACGCCGAGATCCTCGCCTGGCTCGCCAGCGAGCGCGTCGGCGCGCTCGTGTTCCTCGAGGCGCCCATCTACGACCAGGTGTGGGCCGGCAGCGGCAAGCGCACGCGCGTCGGTCTCACGGCGCGCGGCCACCGGCCGGGCGGCGGCGAGGAGACGTGGCGCGCCTACACGACCCCGGAGGTCGAGGACGAGCCGGGCCAGGGATTCCAGATCGCGACGGAGGCGGCGCTCGCCGCGCTCGTGCGCGTGATCAACGGCGAGCCGGAGCCTCCCGCGCTGCCGTCGTCCGTCCTGCCCCGGATCAAGGTGAGGTGGTGAGCGATGGAGATCACCCGGGTGCCCTCTCCGCAGCACGATCGCGACCGCAAGCCCGGCGTGCCGAAGCGCCAGCCCAAGCCGGCGCCGCCGCGGCAGGCGCCGCGCGGCGACGACGACCGCCGCGAGGAGGAGCCGGGCTCCGGCCGCCGCATCGACCTGAAGGCGTGAGCCGCTGAAGACACGACGGCGGAGGCCCGCTGGCGCGAGCCTCCGCCGTCCCCCTGTGTGACTTCGCTCTCCCCGCAGTGGCACCGCGGCGGGCGCGACCCGTGACCGGCTGCCGGTGTCAGCCGGCTGGGAGCCGCGCCCGCGCACCGGGGTGATCGGCAGAGTCTGCCGGCATCGGGAGCCCCTGCCCGGCAGATCGTGCCGCCCGGTTTCCGGTCAGCCTCCGGCGAGCGCGGCGGCGACCGTCCCGTCCACGCCGGGCAGCTCCACGCGGAACTCGGCCCCCCGCCCGTGGCGGCCGGCGACGGTGAGACGCCCGCCCTGGGCGCCGATGATCGCGTGGGCGGCGGCGAGCCCGATCGACGGGCCCCGGCCCTTGACGCGGGGGGCGAACGGATCGAACAGGCGCGGCAGCAGCTCGGGGGCGATCGCCGGGCCGTCGTCCTCGATCGTCACCGAGACCCAGGAGCGCCCGTCGTCGCGACGGGCGGCGGTCGTGACGGTGATCGTGCCGCCGCCGGCGAGCGCGGTCTCCGCCTCGAGCACCAGCGCCAGCAGCGCGCGCTCGAGGTGGGCGCGGTCGGCGACCACGGCGGGCAGGCCCCCGGCGAGGCCGCGCCTGAGCTTCACGCCGCGCAGCCTCATGCGCGGCTCGCGCAGGTCGAGGAGCCGCTGGAGGCACGCGCCGACGTCGACGGCCGAGGCGGGCCGGCTCCCCGCTCCCGAGAACCGGCGCAGCTCGCCGATCAGGTCGCCGATCTGGCGGCAGTGCGCCTGGAGCGCGTGGAGCTGCGGGCCGGTCTCGGCGTCACGCGGCCCTTCGAGCAGCGTCTCCATCCGGAGCGTGATCGTGCCCAGCACGTTGCTCGCCTCGTGGACGACATCGGAGACGAGGTGGCCGAGCGCGAGCAGCTTGGCCGCCTCCAGCAGCTCCGTGCGCGCCACCTCCAGCGCGGCCCGCTGCCGGTCGGCCGTGTCGGCGAGCGAGGCGGCGCGGAGCGCCAGCGCCGCCTGCGCCGCGTACATCTGGAGCACCCGGCGCTCCTGGATCCCCGGCGTCCCGGCGCCCGCCGGCAGCGCGAGCCCGAGCACGCCGGCGGGGCCGCCGGCCCCCGGCAGCGGCAGGCCGTACCACGCCGCGTAGCCGCGCTCGCGCCAGAGCGCACGGCGCCGTGAGCGCGGCTCCAGCCGGACGTCGCGGACGAGCAGCGGCCGCGCGTCCGCGAGCACGTCGAGCGCGAGGTCGTCGTCGAGGACGTCGGCGTGGCGCCGGAGGAACGACGGACCCGACGCGGCGACCAGGCGCAAGGCGCCGCCCTCGCCGTCGGCGAGCCTCAGCGTGGACACCGCGCCGGGGCACAGCCGCGCGGCGCCGTCAGCGACGGCGCCGGCGACGCGCCCGGGACGGCGGCCGGCGCCGAGGAGGCGCCCGGCGCGGACGACCGCGGCGATCCCCGCGCCCCGTTCGGCGACCGGCGCGCCGGCCCGTCGCAACGCCCGCCTCACTGGGCCGACACGTGGTACGCCTTGAGCTTGTTGTAGAGCGTCTTGGGGTCGATCCCGAGGATCCGCGCCGCGCGCGTCCGGTTGCCGCTGCAGCGCTGGAGGACCTTGAGGATGTGGCGCCGCTCGATCTCCTCGAGCGACAGCAGCCCGAGGTCGAGGTCCTCCGGAGCGCTGACGGGCAGGTGCAGGGCGACCTCCGCCGCGCCGACCTCGGCGCCGGAGGCGAGCACGCTGATCCGCTCGACGACGTTGCGCAGCTCCCGCACGTTGCCCGGCCAGGGGTAGCGGGTCAGCAGCGCCATGGCCTCCGCGGTGACCTTGATCGGCGCCCGGCCCGGCGGCGCCACCTGCTGGGCGAAGTGCTCGACCAGCAGCGGGATGTCCTCCACCCGCTCCCGGAGCGGCGGGACCTCGATCACGATGACGCCGAGGCGGTAGTAGAGATCGTGGCGGAACGCGCCGGCGCCGGCGGCCCGGGCGAGGTCCTTGTTCGTCGCCGCGATGATGCGCACGTCGACGTGCAGGATCCGGTCGCCGCCCAGCCGGCGGATCTCGCCGCGGTCGAGGGCGCGGAGCAGCTTCGCCTGCATCGCCACGCTCATCTCGCCCACCTCGTCGAGGAAGAGCGTGCCCTCGTGCGCCAGCTCCAGGAGCCCGTGACGCCGTCCGGTGGCGCCCGTGAACGCGCCGCGCTCGTGGCCGAAGAGCTCGGACTCCAGCAGGTCGTCGGGGAGCGCGGCGCAGTTGATGGCGAGGAACGGCAGGTCGCGCCGCGCGCTCGACCGGTGGATGGCCCGGGCGGCCAGCTCCTTGCCGCTGCCGCTCTCCCCGAGGATCAGCACGTTCGAGCCCGACTGGCTGGCGCGCTCGAGCAGCCCGCGCAGCCGGTCCATCGCGCGGCTCGCCCCGTAGAGGAGCGGATCGGCGTGCTGCTGGGACACCGCGCGCCGCAGGGTACGGTTCTCGAGGCGCAGTCGCCGGTGCTCGGCCGCCCGGTTGACGACCTCCAGCAGCTCGGCGAACTGGAAGGGCTTCGACACGTAGTCGAAGGCGTGGAGCTTCAGGGCCTCGATGGCGGTGTCGACGTCGGCGTGCCCGGTGACCACGATCACCTCGGCGTCGTGGCCGTCGGCGCGGAGCTGCCTCAGGACCGAGATGCCGTCGCGCCCCGGCATGCGCAGGTCGAGCAGGACGACGTCGAACTCCTGGTCGGCCAGCATCGCGAGGGCGGCGTCGCCGTCGGCGGCGGCGGCCACGGCGAAGCCCCGTCGCGACAGCCCCTGCAGCACGATGTCACGCAGCTCCTGCTCGTCCTCGACGACGAGGAGCCGCAGCGGATTCGGCATCCGTCCTCCGTCCCGCGAGCGTGATCGGACCCGGGCGCAGTGCGGTGCCCAGAGACTAGCGCAGCGCCCCGGCGGGGACAAAGAACAACGGGGGGGCGAGGCGCCCCCCCCGTTGGCCCCCCGGCTCGCGCGTGGCGCCACACGCGCCAGCGTTGGGGCCGGCGCAGCCGGCGGGCGCCGCGGGCCCGCACTAATGGATGTGACTCACCGGGCGAGGCGCCCCCCCGTTGGCCCCCCGGCTCGCGCGTGGCGCCACACGCGCCAGCGTTGGGGCCGGCGCAGCCGGCGGGCGCCGCGGGCCCGCACGACAGGCCCGCACTAGCACTAATAGATAGGTGTGACTCACCGGGGGCGAGGCCCCCGTTGACCTCCCGGGCCCGCGGCGGCGACCCCCCGGGCGTCCAACCGATTCCTGGTCACCGAGCCCTCCGGAAGGTCTCCGCTCCTTCCGATTACCGGGTCGACGGCGCCGCAGCCCGGACTCCGCTGCCGGAATCCGGGCGGGCGTCGAGCGCACCAGGGACGGGCGCCGGCGACACCGCCGGGCCGAGGAGGACAGGACGATGCGACACGTGATCGGAGTGCTCGGGCTCGTGGCGGTGACGCTCGCGGCGGCGCCGGCCGTCGCCGACGAGCGCGCGGAGTGGGGCGTGGCGATGGCGGTGGGCGCCGAGAGCGGCAGCGCCGCCCTGCTGATGCGGAACGACCGGGGCTACCAGCTCGTCGTCGTCGACGCGGCCGCCGCGGTGCACGGCGTGCGCGGCGCGATGACCGTGACCGACATCCGGCCGGGCGACCACGTCGATTACTCGGTCAGCACGTGGGCCGGCATGGACATCGCCGACGTCCTCGTCGTGTCGCCCAGGCGGCACGCGGACGCGCGGTTCTGAGCGCAACACCACCAAGGAGGGAGTCATGAAGATCGTCGACAAGATCGTGGCGGGCCTGTTCGTCGCCATCCTGCCGATCGCGGCGCTGGCGTCGAGCTTCGAGATGACCCCGGCCGTGCAGGCCGAGCTCGACAAGCAGAAGCAGGTCGTCGCCGGCTGGGCGGCGGATCCCGTGATCGTGGGCGCCGTGAAGGAGCACAACGCGAAGGGCCCGATCCCCGGCATGGACAACCCGAAGTGGAAGACGACCCGGCGCAGCGACGACGTGGTCAAGGCGTTCCAGGCCAGCGAGGCCGGGCGGCTGCTGAAGTCCAAGCTCGACGCCAGCGGCGGCGCCTTCAGCGAGGCGTTCCTGAACGGCGCGAAGGGCGAGAAGGTCGCGTTCGTCGAGAAGACGACCAGCTACATCCACGCCGGCCAGGCCAAGCACGACGTCCCCTTCGGGACCGGCAAGCCCTGGCAGGGCAAGCCCGAGTTCGACGAGTCGTCGCAGACCTACGCGGTGCAGATCTCGGTGCCGGTCATGGACGGCGGCAAGCCGATCGGCTCGCTGGTGGTCGGCGTCAACCTGACGCACCTCGAGAAGGTCGCGAAGAAGTAGGCCAGACCAGAGAAAGGTGGAGGACGCCATGAGCGAGCGAGTCCGGCGAGGCATCCCGATTCGCGTGAAGCTGGTCGCGACCTCGGCCGGGCTCGCCCTCGTGACGGCCATCGTCGGCGCCTGGGGCATCTGGGCCGTGTCCGCCACGAACGCGGCCTTCCAGACGGTCGTCACCGGCAGCATCCCGGCCGTCGAGCACCTGCACCAGATGGCCGGCAGCCTCCAGGAGGCGCTCGTCGCCGAGCGCAGCCTCCTGTTCATGAAGCAGGACACGCCGGACGCCAAGGCGCAGCAGGCCCGGCACGACGAGCGGCTCCGGGACGCGGCCGCGCGGTGGAAGGCTTACGTCGCGATCCCGGCGGCGGACGACGAGCGCCAGATGTGGCCCCGGGTGGAGAAGGCGCGGGCCGACTGGGAAGCGGCCAGCCGCGACGTGCTGAAGACGCTCGCCCAGGACTCGGCCGAGGCCCGTCGCGACGCGATCGACCTGTCGATCGGCGAGGGCTCCCAGAAGTTCGACGCGGCCCGGCGGCTGCTGGGAGAGCTCATCGAGCGGCGAGCGTTCCAGGTGGCGGCCCACGCGCGCGCCGAGGAGTCGCGGGCGGCGCAGACCCGGTGGTGGGTGATCGGCTCCGTCGTCGTCGCCATCGCGCTGGCGATCGCGGCCGCGCTGGCGCTGTCGCGGGCCATCAGCCGGCCGCTGGCGCAGACGGTCGACCTCCTGCGCGACATCGCCGAGGGCGAGGGCGACCTCACCAAGCGGCTGACCGTCGCCACGCGCGACGAGATCGGCGAGCTGGCGCAGTGGTTCAACGCCTTCGTGGACAAGCTGACCGGCATCATCGCCAGCGTCCGGCTGACGGCGAGCCACGTGACCGGCGCCTCCCAGCAGCTCTCCGGCGCCACCTCCCAGCTCGCCTCCGGCACCCAGCAGCAGGCCGCCAGCCTCGAGGAAACCGCCGCCTCCCTCGAGCAGATCACCGCCACCGTCAA